>JAEEGH010000685.1_pt1 | contig 110274 bp, 68 predicted proteins | sample 9134181 | NCBI WGS metagenome assembly JAEEGH01 (sample SAMN16246544, study PRJNA631951) | gut metagenome | biome: gut microbiome; feature: rumen; material: DP-attached | host: Bos | place: Iran: Karaj | collected 2018-10
ACCTGTTACGCACCCGTGCGCCGGTCGCCGCCAATGTATTGCTACACCGCGCTGCCCCTCGACTTGCATGTGTTAGGCCTGTCGCTAGCGTTCATCCTGAGCCAGGATCAAACTCTTCGTTGTAAAAATATAAATTTAAATCCTGAACCCAAAATAACTTATCGTAGTTTATGTTATTGACAAGGACACTCGCGTTCGGCAAATGTCGCTAACTGATGCCGCTTGGCGGCATATAGCGCAACATTGCCTCCGCTCTCCCCACCACAACCTTGCGGTTGCGTCGGGGACCCCGTTAAGGGCGAGCGGGACACTATACATTATATATCATATATAGTGCACGCAAAATTTCCCAATCTTGTACTACATCTTGATTCATCAATCTCTCAAAGTTCGCTTGTTTTTGGTCGCCCGGAAATTTTTTGGGCGAAAACGGCTGCAAAGGTAGAACATTTTTTTCAAATACGCAAATATTTTGCAAAAAAAGCGTGATTTTTGTCAAAAATTGGCGATTTATGTCATGCAAAAATTGCAAACGAAGGGGATATGTGGTCAAAAATTATCGAAAAAGAGACAAAAGACAAAAGACAAAAGCAGGCGATGGATTTTTTAGGTCAACAATTAAAGACAATTAAAAACTATTACATAGAACCCTATTCGTTCACTAATTAAACGAATTTAACGAAAGCGATGGATCAAAAAAAGAAAAGAGTGCTTAGCGCACTCTGATCTTTTGTCCGATACGAAGGATGGATGTATCCTTGATGTGATTGAGCCGGCAGAGGGTTTTGACCGAAGTGTGGTACTTCTTAGCTATGCCGGAGAGTGTGTCGCCCTGACGGACTTTGTGGTACTGGGCTTGCTTGAGCTGCTTGATCTGCTCGTTGTGCTTGAAGGTGCCCCGTTTGGTGATGAGGTAATCTTCGGGAACACGGAGTGCGCCACGGTCGAAGTCAATAAGCGTCGCCGGATCGATGGCGTTGCCGAGGTAACGGATCTCATAATGGAGATGGCTGCCTGTAGAACGGCCTGTATTGCCGCCCAAACCAAAGACCTCACCGGCGTAGATGCGTTCGTTCTCCTCAACAAGCGGACGCGAGAGGTGACCGTAGATGGTCTCCAAGCCATTGTCGTGACGGATGAGGACATAGTAACCATAGCCGCGAGGATCCCAGCCGACGATGCGCACTTGTCCGTCCCATGAAGCGCGGAGCGAATCGCCTACCTCGACCTTGAGATCCGTGCCGTAATGAAAACGGTACTTGCGGAAACCGAAGTTCGAAGTGACGTAGGTAAGCTTCTTGAGGGGATAGGTAAAGCCGTGCAGATTGACGGGGATCGAGTCCTTGAGGCTATCCACGGGCGTCTGATACGGATTGACGCGGGTGTTCATCCACAGGGAGTAGATGCTGTCGGCAGGGTGCGTGCTTGACGTATCGCCCCAAAGCATAGCGGGCATCAGTCGGTACTGACACTCGCCATCGGCAGCCATGACTACGAGGAAACGGGGCAACTGGTCTTGCTCGCAACTGACGAAGAGCGTATCACCCACAAGCCGCGAGAGCACACCGGCAGGCATGCCTGCGGTGAGGGACTCGAAGTCATCGTTCTCAATGTCAAGAGAGTCGATGGGTTCGGTAGCGGGTTGCTCAACGACAGCAGGTTCGGGTTCTGGATTGCGCGGTTGTTTGGGTTTGCGCGCCCAAACGCAGGCTATGGGCAGCACTGCCACCCATAGCAAGAGAATGATGCGTTTGAAGTTCATATTATTCAGCCTCGGGCGCTTCAACAACCTCCTCTACCACTTCGGCGGGAGCCTCAACGGGAGCCTCTACAACCTGTTCACACTCAGCCTTGGGCGCAAAGAACCATATCTGCTTAAGGTAAGCATATCCGCACACTCCGCCTGCGATTACAAGGATGAAGCCAAGAACGACGAGGAGTTTTTGCCACCAAGACAGACCTTTCTCTGCAAACGGGTCTTTGAGTTTGAGGATCGGGAACTTAGCCATTGTGGTGAGCGTCAAGCCGAACGGCACATTGACGATAGCCTCCGCGTTGACAGCCCAGCCGTTGGCGTTAAGTATCGGCGCGAGGTTACGGCGACGGAGCTTGAAGTAAGCAAGCAGCATCGAAGGTCCGCTGATGACGAGCATGATACCCAAGAATACGAGCACAAGCTGCCACCAAGTGAGGGTGCTCATGCCGGCTGCAACAGAAACGAGGGCTGTACCGATCATGCCTAATGCCATACCGAGGGCAGCGAATATACCTGCAAACTTGGCAATGTCGAAGGGCGGTTTTTGCGGTTCAACCTTGCCACCTTTCTCGGCTTGGGCTTTCGCTTGTTCGGTAGCGGCGGTTGCGTTGGCTTTCATATCTTCGAGGCCTTTGCTCTCTTTCTCTGCCACGGATTTGTTTACGAGGTCGGACACCCAGTTGGCAAACTTGCGGTACGGAGTCCAGAATGCCTGACGGATAGAGATCGGGTTGTCGATGATCTTCGTAACAACAGCATCGTAGTCAAGTCCGCTGCGGTCGTAGAAGATACAGTTCTTGCCGACCTCGAGGTTACGGATATCGCCTTGGGTCATAGCAGCTGCGATGGAGATCTTCTTGCCTTGGGCTTTGTTCTCACAGTCGCAGAAGATGAGGAACATGCCCGACTTACCAGCCTCGGCAGCCATCTTGCCGGCATCAGCAACACGTACGCAGAGTTCGCAAGCGCGCTGGTCGATGACGAGTCGTCCGCATTGGAAGATCGCCTTGATCTCGCGGTTGTAGAAGTCCTGGAAGGAGATGTAGTTCTTGATCAGGGTGTAGAAGTCGCGCTTGAGATGCAGTAGCTTGATCAGCGGCTGGTATTCGCCGGTAGCGGCGTCCATAGCGGCTTTGTTCTCGGCCGTGATGGCAGCCACTTCAGCTTCGTAGGCGGCTACTTGGGCGGTGAGTTTCTTCCACTCCTTGTCAGCGATCTTCGGTTGTTTCTCGGGATCGGTAACGGCGAGTCCCATCTTCTCCAGTTCGGACGAACGGAACCACGCGTTGTACTCGGCTTCGTTCTCGTGAACGGCAGCGATGATGTCGGCAGCAAGCGGTGCTTCGGGGAGCGGTTTCTGCTCCACAGCAATAGCGCCAACGGCAGCTTTGACATCAGCGAGGGTAATAACCTCCTCTTTGCCGACGATACGGCGGGCGATGTCAGCCATCTGTTTGGCTTCGGCATTATCCTCATTGAGGTCGGCGATGCGCAGGGTATCTTTCTCCTCGAGGAGGATATCGGGGTTACGGAGCACAGCGCAGAGGTAGTCGGCTGCTGCTACGACCTCGTCAATACGGATCTTGCCGTCGTGGTCGGTATCCATGAGAGCGAGGGTGTGGTCACTGATCTCCAGACCTGTCGTGGGGCAGCTGAGCACAGTCCACATCTTTTCGTCGAGTTCGCCCAAGTGGCGAAAATCTTCACCTTTCGCGATATGTACGCGAGTGTTACCACCGATGGTGGTGAATGTCCATTTGTATGCCATATTTCTTTAGTTTAGAGTTGACAGTTTAGAGTTGAGAGAAGTCGTCTAGTTGATAGTTTACAGAGTTGAGTTGGAGACTTCGCGGTAGGTGTGGAGGGAGAGGTTGTCAGAGACATATTTGATGGCACTGACGCGGGTAAAACCTAAGGCGCAGATGTAAGCAAGTTCCATGTCGAAGACGCAGTCGTTGTAGGGGGAAGCGGTCACAAAATCGGTGTTGGAGTAGCAGATTGCGCGTGTGGGATTAAGGGCGCGGAAAAAAAGATCGTCCACGGGCTGAAGAGGAAGGACAGGTTCGGCGTAGTTGAGCCCCGGGTGATGCAGATGTGATTCGGTGACCTCAACGACTGTGCCGATGGGGAAGTTCGCACTGCCGGCATAACCGATATTGATGAGTTCGGTGTCGCGCGGCAGATCACGCAAGGCGCGGATAACATTCAGCGCACCGACGCCGGTGACGAGGATGTTTGTCTCACCCGGGAGATACTGTTCTACGAGTTTGCGTTCGCTGTCTTCAGCAATAAGAATTGTTCGCATAATTGTCAATTTTCGAAATCCGGCTACAAAGATACAAAAAATTTACGACATTTCCAAATAAAAAGTGAAATCTTTTTGCATATTTGAAAAAAAAGTTGTATCTTTGTGGCAGAATTAGTCGAAATCAGTGGACTTGGTGTTCACAGATTTAACAGATTAAACAGAATAAAAGTCGAAAGAATATGAACAGAACACCCATATCGAAGTTAGGTGAGTTCGGATTGATACGTCACCTGACACAAGACCTCAAGGACCGGCAACCCTCGACGTGCTACGGCGTGGGCGATGATGCGGCGGTGTTGAACCACGAAGGGAAACGAACGTTGGTGACAACCGATCTGCTGTTGGAGGGGATTCACTTCAATCTGGAGTATGTTCCTTTAAGGCACTTAGGCTACAAAGCCGTGGCGGTGAATGTATCGGATATTTGCGCCATGAACGGCAAGGCGACACAGATTACCGTGGGGCTGGGCATATCGTCACGGTTTGCGATTGAGGACATCGAAGAGTTCTACGCGGGCGTGCGCGCTGCGTGCGAGCATTATAAGATTGATTTGGTGGGCGGCGACACGTGCGCTTCGATGAACGGGCTGATGATTGCCATCACTTGTATCGGCGAGGCGGAGGAGAAAGACATCGTCTATCGCAAAGGCGCGAAAGTGAATGACCTGATCTGCGTGACGGGCAACTTGGGTTCGGCATATCTGGGATTGCAACTGTTAGAGCGCGAGTTGCAGGTATTCCGCGCGACGCAACACGACAATCTTGGCAAAGCGGAGGAGAACAACGACGCTATCCACGAGAAGTTCGAAGGACGGGAGTACCTGTTGGAGCGGCAACTCAAACCCGAAGCACGGGTGGATGTGATAGAGGCGCTCAAGAAAGCCGGCATCAAGCCGACGGCAATGATGGATGTATCAGACGGTTTGTCGTCGGAACTATTCCATATTTGCAGTCAGTCGGGCGTGGGTTGCGATATCTACGAGGACAAACTGCCGATAGACTACCAAGCCGCAGCCCTGGCGGAGGAGATGAATCTGAACATCGTGACCTGCGCACTGAATGGCGGCGAGGATTATGAGTTGCTGTTCACCTGCGATATCAAAGATTACGAGAAACTTGTGCCGTTGGATGACGTATATATCATCGGTCACGTAACGGAAGCCGAATACGACAGCGAGCACCCGGAGCAGCCTGTCAACCTTCGCCTTATCCCGCGCAATGGCACCCCCATGCCGCTCACGGCGCAAGGCTGGAATGCATTCTGATTGCAAAAAATTGCATGAATATTTGCAAATATAAGATTTTTTTTGTAACTTTGCAGCGAAATTAGAAGATACATGAGCAATGTCTCCTCAATAGCATCATTAGAGGACATCCTAACCACCTTCTTTATTGCGCTTGAAAAAGGCAACTTGGATGTTTATTCGCCATTTTCTATGGCGCTGTGGTCTATTTTCCATCATACATCGTCGCCACGAACCATCTCTTGCGCACTGGATGACGAGTCTGCTGCCGAAACAATCCGCCAAGTCAAAAATATGTTGTTCGCTCAAAAGCCTGAGTTGTCTTCAGCATTTAATAGTCCGCTCACCTATTTGTGCGATGAACTGATTTGTAATATTCAGCAACATGCCCAGACAGACAAAGGTCACATATATGCCGGATATAATCCGCAATCGGATTCTATAGAGATTGCCATAGCTGACTATGGCGTCACTATTTATGGTAGTTATGTCGCTGCACAGAAGCACTTGGATAAGTTAGGCGACAGCGATGCGGATGCACTCAATTTGGCGCAAAACGGCTATTCTGTAAAGAACCTACCCGACACAGAGAACCGAGGTTATGGTATTTCATCAAATATTCGAATGGTAGCCAATGGTTTGCATGGAGAGTTTGCTGTTATGTCGGGCAATGCTTTGCTACTGCGAGATGCCACGAAACGAAAGATTCTCTCTCTACCAAAAGATATTGACTTTAAGGGTACGATGGTTTTAGTGCGCATTCCGGCACAAATACCGAATGGTTTTAATATGTACGACTATATGAGTTAGAGCTATGAAACAGATTATTAATATAAAGGAACAATACGGCTCAGAACTGCACACACGGCAGATGATCGAGCGGATGGCTGCATCGTTTAATCCGCAAGATGCATATCTGTTGGACATGAGTGGTGTGGAACAGATTTCACGCTCTGCGGCCGATGAGTTATACAATCTCACTCACGGTTCGATGCATGTGGATATGATACATATTGAGCCGTTTGTGGAAAAGATGTTATCGGCAGTAACGTTAGGTCGTTTCCTGCCTCGCCAACACACTGCGGGCGATATGCCTATCGTTCATTGTGACACTATCAGTAGCGTCCTTTCGCAGCTCGCTGCCTCGTAATTTTATCCCCGCGTGCAGAGTAAAAAAGGGGAAAATATATAACACACTGCCCTCAACAGCGGATAAAAAAGGAATCTGAATATTCTTGCTATAATAAATAGTATACCATGAACGATAATTTTTCCAGAGGATTTTGGCGCAGAGCCGGGCAAAACACAGCAGACAGGCTAAGTAATGCTGTGTTCGGTGATAATTGGGCAAGACCTGTCAAACATCTTCGTGCTGAAACAGCAAGTCGCAAACAGAGCCTTGCTGAAAGTGCGCACCTCGATTCCGTGCATTCAGCTGTGCTGGCGAACGCAGACGCTGTGCGAGGAATAGAATTTGAGGGGGATGTGAATGGTTTAGTTGAACAACTTCACGACATGTCTATACAACTAAAATCCGAAGGTTGGAAAAGTATTATAGGCACGAATCAAGACAATGAAAATCAAGGAAAAGAGAACCGCATCCACAATAAATTTACCGACACCCTATACGCCAAATACAAACGTGGACTAACGCTCCTCGAACGCCAAGATCCATTTAATCGTGACATTTGGTACTTCAAATGGGTAAGATATACTGCCGGTTGGAGAAAGTTCATAGGAAAGTATTGGTTCTTGTTACTTATCCTTGGTTGTTTCCTGATTGGCTTTGTTATATGGGGATTTAATAGTTTTACAGAGTGGTACGATTACCAAGTCAGACATCATGAATACCCTACTCTCTTTCTGTTTTGGGCTTGCGTCATCCTTGTTGTACTTTTGCGCATATATATCGGGCTGTTCAACCAGATTAATGCTCTTATCTCCCGTTCGCGCAAGAAACGCAAAAAAGCACAATTGCAACAAGGTCTGCATGAGCAAACAGAAAACGTCTCAGCACCCAAAGAAATAGCAGCTGACGAAGATGACAAACCTATTGATCCCAACACAATTATGCAAGACGAACATGAGTATTTATGGGAGAAATATGGTAATGCCAACGACATAATGAAGCGCGGCTACAATATTTGCCGGAACACAACACAAAAAGACATCTTAATAGTCGGCTACAATCCCTCTTTTAACAAGTCGGAATCCATTGGCAATCAACCGCCTTATGAATTGCCTGACAATCCACTCCTAAATCAACTCCTCGTTTCCCCAACAACCGATTTGCGGTCAAAAGCGGCATATATCGATTTGTTCAGTTTTCGCGAGAGTGATCACGCGAAAGCCAACCAACAAGTAGTGCTTAATCCGCAAATGTTCAGTTATGTGGTTGAGCAGGTGTGCCTGACGCAGAACATGATAGAGGAACTTATTCGCCCGAAGCTAATCATCGTCCTCAATCAAGATTCGTGGGCATATTTCGGCAAGTTGCCAGAGTTCACTTGGATGGGATATAGATACCTGTCGTATCCCAAAACCATCAACTGCGAAATTTGGCGCATTGTGGATTATTCCAAGAAACCCGATCGCATCAATATCGAACGCGAACAAACAAACATCAAAAATTCGCTCGCCATCTTCCTTAGCGAAAAGGATAAAGTTCATTTCCCGACACCCGAAGACTTAGCCAAACTGCTGAAATGAAAACGCCCGAAGATTTAATCAAAATTAACGCTAAGCACTATAGTAATCTTTTCTCGCTGGTTGGCGAGAACGGAATCATTGCAACTCAATCTTTTAAGATTGACTGCAGCGACCTTAGTAGCATTTATCGCCCTAATCAAGAGAACGGCGTTGATGTCCGAACAGCAGCGCCTTTCAAAGAGATGTTCGAATGGCTAAGGCTTTACGACGCTTTTCCTTGTTTGTATCGCTGGGAGATTGTTTCTCCGACTATTCTTTCTCAGGAATTGGTCGATACGATAAAAACGCAACTCAAAGAAATCAAAGACACAACACCAACTCAAACCCCAAGAGTGACCAAGGGAGCATTCCCTAAGGACAATACACTATATGTCGGCAAGTCGGAAAGCATCGTTGATCGCACAATCAAACACCTTGGCTACCACACTCATAGAGATATGCATGGTCTGCATTTAGACGACTGGGCTAATCAGTTGAATGTCAAGCTGATTCTCCAATTGCATATTTACGTATTCCTGTCAGAATGCAAACCGGTCATGGAGCTTTTTGAGCGTTCATTGGCAGAAATTCATCCCCCGCTTGTTGGAATTCACTTTTAGATGCGGCTTTTATTCATTTTGCTGGAGACTTTCGCGAGTCTCCATTTTATTTTCTAATTGTTCTGAAAGTAAGGTCATTGGGAGATGGTCCCGTGATGGTCGCGTTCTAAACTTCACATTGACCATGTAGAATAAGCACAATAATTCTCCAAAAATGCAGTAAACTGCAATTTTTCTTAAAGAAAATTTGCAAATGTGAGAAATTTTTTGTAACTTTGTAGGCTTTTTGAATTGAAAGTAAACGATGGATTTTTAGGTCAACAATTAAAGACTATTAAAAACAATTACGACGAACCATATTCGTTCACTAATTAAACGAATTAAGCGAAAAGAGACAAATTTAAACACAATATAATATCATGGCAAAGAAAGAAGTTCAATTTTCGCTCGTGTACCGCGACATGTGGCAGAGTAGCGGGCGATATGTACCTCGCCGCGACCAGTTGGCAAAGGTAGCACCGGTAATCATCGACATGGGATGCTTTGACCGCGTGGAGACCAACGGAGGTGCGAGTGAGCAAGTTAACCTGTTGTACGGCGAGAATCCGAACCTGGCAGTGCGCACGTTCTGCAAACCGTTTAACGAAGCAGGCATCAAGACGCACATGTTGGATCGCGGATTGAATGCTCTCCGCATGAACCCAGTTCCGGCGGACGTACGCCAGTTGATGTACAAAGTAAAACATGCACAGGGCACGGACATCACGCGTATCTTCTGCGGATTGAATGACCCGCGGAACATTATCCCGAGCATCAAGTGGGCAAAAGAAGCCGGTATGACCGCGCAGGCAACGATGTGTATCACGTATTCGAAGGTACACACGGCTGAATACTACATCAATCTGGCGGAACAGCTGATTGAGGGCGGTGCGCAAGAGATCTGCCTTAAGGACATGGCAGGCGTGGGTCGTCCGCACATGTTGGGCGTGATTGTAGCTGCCATCAAGGAGAAACACCCTGATATCATTATCCAATACCACGGTCACACAGGTCCGGGATTCAGCGTAGCCTCGATGCTTGAGGTTGCGAAAGCCGGCGGCGATGTACTGGACGTAGCGATGGAACCACTGAGTTGGGGAAAGGTGCACCCCGACGTAATCACCATTCAGGCGATGCTCAAAGACGCGGGATTCCTCGTTAAGGACATCAACATGAATGCGTATATGGAGGCAAGAAGCCTGACGCAGTCGTTCATTGACGACTTCCTCGGCTACTGGATTGACCCCAAGAACTCGCTGATGACTTCGCTACTCGTAGGCTGCGGTTTGCCGGGAGGAATGATGGGAAGCTTGATGGCTGACCTGAAAGGTATGCACGCCGCTATTAACGCGAACCTCAAAAAGAAAGGCGAGAAAGAACTGAGCGAGGACGAGTTGCTCGTGCAACTCTTCGACGAAGTACAGCGTATTTGGCCGATGCTCGGTACACCGTGCTTGGTTACTCCGTTCAGCCAATATGTCAAGAACGCCGCGCTAATGAACCTGTTCAGCCGTTCAATGGGCGAGAAGGATTTCACCAGAATGGACCCCGCAATGTGGGGCATGATCCTCGGCAAGTCAGGCAAGTTGCCGGGCGAGTTGGCACCGGAGATTGTGGAACTGGCAAAGGAGAAAGGCTTCGAGTTCTACACCGACGATCCGCAGAAACTCTACCCGAACGAGTTGCCGCGTTTCATCAAGGAGATGGAAGAGCTCGGTTGGGATCGTGGACAAGACGACGAAGAGCTGTTTGAGTTCGCTATGCACGAGAAACAGTACAGAGAGTACAAGTCGGGCTTGGCGAAAGAGCAGTTCAACAAAGACCTGTTGGAAAGAATGGAGAAAGCCGCCAAGGGTGGTCAGCAAGTGACCTTCATCTCCGCTGCTGACAAACGCGCTATTCTGCACCCGACGAGCGAGCCTGTTGAGGCTACGCAAGCGGGCACCGTGCTCTGGGAACTCGACTTCAACGAAGACAGCCACGCACCGGCGTTCGGTACATTGTTCAGAGAAGGCGAGGTTGTTTGCTACCTGCAAACACAACACGGCATAGAGGCTTTGAAGGCGTTCGAGAACTCGCGTCTTGTAGCTATTGACAAACAACAGGGACAGAAAGTGACGAAGGGCGACGCTATCTGCTGGCTGGAGAAGGCGGAGATAATTGAGACAAAAGACGAAAGACAAAAGACAAAAGACGAAAAGCCCAAGGCGAAAGCAGATACGAAGGTTATCCCTGCCAAACAGAGCAACTGGAAAAAAGGGAAAAAATAGTTGAAAGTTGATAGTTGAAAGTTGAAAGATAAGTTGAACATAGCATTGCTCGGCACAGCCTACCCCTACAGGGGCGGGCTTGCCGCGTTCAACGAACGGCTGGCACGACAGTTCATGGCAGAAGGTCATGACGTGCAAATCTTCACGTTCACGATGCAGTATCCGGACTTCCTGTTTCCGGGCAAAACACAATACAGCGATTCGCCTGTGCCAAAGGATCTGAAGATCACACGGACGATGAACAGTATCGCTCCGTGGAGTTGGTGGAAAACCGCACGACTGCTGAAAAAGGCGAAGATTGATGTGCTGGTGATCAAGTTCTGGATACCGCTGATGGCACCGTGCCTCGGAACAATAGCACGGTTGGCACGAAGACAGGGGATACAGGTTGTGTCGGTACTGGATAATGTCATTCCGCACGAGCCGCACTTCTGGGACAAATGGCTGATACGGTACTTTATCCGTAGCGTGGACAGGTTTGTGGCAATGTCGGAGAGTGTACGACAAGACTGCTTGAAGTTCTTGCCGGCAGAAATCAGCAATCAGCAATCAGCAATCAGCAGTCAGCAGTCAGTGGTTAAGTTGAGTCCACACCCATTATACGACAACTTCGGCGAGGCGGTAGAGAAATCCGCAGCTCGCAAAGAGTTGGGCTTGCCTGAAGACAAGACGATTCTGCTGTTCTTTGGGTTTATACGCGACTACAAGGGACTGGATGTGCTAATGCGAGCGTATGCGGAGGCAATTGAGACAAAAGACGAAAGACAAAAGACAAAAGATAAATTACTGCTCGTGGTTGCCGGCGAGTTTTATAACAACGGCGAACAGTACAAACTGTTGGAGCAAGAGTTGGGGCTGGAGGGAACGATAGCGTGGCACACGAACTTTATTCCCGACGAACGGGTGAGGCTGTACTTCTCAGCAGCGGACATGATTGTGCAACCGTACAAGACTGCCACACAAAGCGGCGTAACGCAGATTGCCTACCATTTTGAGCGACCGATGTTAGTGACGAATGTGGGCGGTTTGGCAGAGATTGTGCCGAACGGTAAAGTGGGCTATGTTTGCCCTGTAGATGAGCACGCTATAGCGGAAGCCTTGGTACAATTTGCCGAAATGCCTGCCGAGGAGCGGGAGAAACAGTTTGGGGAGAACATTAAGAAAGAAAAACAGAAATACGCGTGGTCCGTGATGACCGCAGCAATATTGAATAGTTGAAAGTTGAGAGTTGAAAGTTGAATGAAGTTGGAGAGTTGAAAGTTAAAAGTTGAAAGCTATTATGATCATTCGCAGCAAAGCACCATTACGATTAGGATTAGCCGGCGGCGGCACGGACGTATCACCCTACTCCGACTTGTATGGCGGAGCGATCTTGAATGCCACAATCTCGCTCTACGCCTATACGACGATTGAGCCACTGGACAACGGGAAGATTGTGTTCTCGTCGCCCGATGCTGGTTTGGAAGAGGTATATGACAGCGTTGAGCAACTGGACACGGAAGGATTCTTTGTGTTGAGCAAAGGCGTGTATAACCGTGTAGTAAAAGATTTCACAAAGAAGCCTCTCTCGATGCGTATCACCTGTCATGTAGATTCGCCGGCAGGCAGCGGTTTGGGCACGTCGAGCACGCTGGTAGTGAGCATCCTGGGTGCGTTTGCTGAATGGCTAAAGTTGCCGCTCGGCGAATATGACTTGGCACGTCTGGCGTACGAGATAGAGCGCATTGACCTCGGCATGGCAGGCGGCAAACAAGATCAATATGCTGCCACGTTCGGAGGATTCAATTACATGCAGTTCTTGCAAGACGACAAGGTAATTGTTAATCCGCTGCGCATCAGGCAGCGTTACCAGGACGAGTTGGCACACAACCTGCTGCTGTATTATACCGAAACGAGCCATGTGAGTGCGAAAATCATTCAGGGGCAGATTGACAATGTGAAGGCAAAGAACAACGACTCAATCGACGCCATGCACCAGCTGAAACAACAAGCGGTGTGGATGAAAGAGAGTCTGCTCCGGGGCGATATTGACGCCATCGGCGAGATTCTGAACTTTGGTTGGGAACATAAGAAACGCACCGCTTCGGGCATCAGCAATCCGCTGTTGGACGACATATACCATGCAGCCTTGTCGGCGGGTGCTACGGGCGGCAAGGTCAGCGGCGCCGGCGGAGGAGGATTTATGTTCTTTTATTGCCCGGGCACAACCCGTTACGCTGTGGAGAAAGCCTTAACCGAGCGATTCTCGGGGCAAGTCAAACGATATGAATTTACACAGGAAGGATTGAAAACATGGACACTGTAACCCGTTCGATAGCAGGCAGTATTGCCACCAAACAGCAGATATTGGATACGCCCGAATTGTTGGATACCATCCGGCGTGTAGCGGACGTGATGGTTGAGGCGCTTGGAAACGGCAGGCGTATTCTTTGGTGCGGCAACGGCGGCAGCGCGGCTGATGCACAGCACTTGGCTGCTGAATTGTCAGGTAGGTTTTATTACGACCGACCGCCGCTGAACTCCGAGGCGCTGCACTGCAACACGTCGTACCTGACGGCTGTAGCGAACGACTACGGCTACGACCTGATCTACTCGAGGATGATCAACGGTTCGTGTCAGAAGGGAGATGTGCTGGTTGGATTGTCCACATCGGGAAACTCGAAAAACATCGTCAACGCGTTTAAGAAAGCGAAAGAGTTAGGCGTGATTACCGTAGCCTTGACCGGTGAGACGGGCGGCGAGATGAAGGCGTTGGCAGATTACCTGCTGAATGTGCCTTCGAGCGACACGCCACGAATCCAGGAGTGCCATATTATGCTCGGACATATCATCTGCGAGATGGTGGAAGCGACGATATTTCCGCGATAAATGTTTAGTGTTTAGAGTTTAGTGTTTAGAGAGGCAGTCATATTAGCCGGAGGGTTCGGCACACGACTGAGCCATGTGCTGGGCAATATCCCCAAGCCGATGGCACCGGTATATGGCAAGCCTTTTTTGTGCTATCTGCTTGACCGATTGGCTGATTCCGGAGTGCAACACGTGGTGTTGGCTACGGGATATATGCACGAACAGATTGAGTCGTATTTTCATGATGGCTATCGTGGCATTAAGGTGAGTTTCTCCAACGAGAGCACCCCACTCTTCACCGGCGGAGCAATTGCCAAAGCGGCGAACTATATAGAAAGCGAGGATTTTCTTGTACTGAATGGTGACACGCTGTTCGATATTGATTTAGCAGCATTTTACGAGTTTCATTGTTCACGGAAGGCGCACCTTTCTGTTGCATTACGCGAAGTGCCGGACACCGGACGTTATGGCGCGGTGGAGTGCGTTGACGGCTGTATCACCGCTTTCCGCGAAAAGGAGCAAAGCAGCGGTGCGGGGTGTATCAATGGCGGGATATATGCTATCAGCCATGAATGGCTGATGCAGCAGTCATTGCCGGAGAAGTTCTCGTTCGAGAAAGAACTGATGCAACCACTTGCCGGTGCAGAGGGCTTCTGCGGGATGCGGTTCAGTGATTACTTTATTGACATCGGCGTGCCGGAAGACTACTATCGGGCACAAAAGGAGTTCAGGGCACTTTTTCCAAAGGACACAACACTCTTCCTTGACCGCGATGGTGTGCTGAATAAACATATTGTGGGCGATTATGTAAGGAACTGGGGAATGTGGGAGTGGATTCCCGGGGCACGGGAAGCCTTAGCCACACTTAGTAAACAATATAAACACCTTATCATTGTCAGCAACCAGCAGGGCGTAGGCAAAGGACTGATGTCGCAAGCCGACTTGGACGCCATCCACGCGCACATGCTCCGCGACATTGAGGCATTAGGCGGAAAGATTGACAAGGTCAATACTTGCACCGACCTACAAGACAGCAACTCTCCTAATCGCAAGCCGGCTACCGGCATGGCATTACAGGCACAACATGACTTTCCTGACATTGACTTTACTCGCTCTGTGATGGTAGGTGACAGCCTAAGCGATATGCTCTTCGCGCGTAACGTGCATATACGCGCGATCTATATAACTAAAGGTAATCCCGTACCGAAGCAGGTACAGGATTATACGGATCTCGTAGCAAACGATCTCCTTTCATTCGCCATAAGCAACGTATAAAAGATAAACGATACTTGATAGTTCAGGGTTTTCTAAAATATTTAAGTATTATGCCTTATCAATGTATTATATGGCATTTTTTATAAAAAACACATTTTTTCCATATAAATTAGTAAATTATTTGCTAAAAATTTGCAAATTTCAAAATATTTTTGTACCTTTGCAAGCAGAAATATGATATGCATTGTATAAGCACAATGAATAGCATAATTCCCTAAGAATCTATCATTGCCATTTTTCTTTTCAAAATGGTTAAGAAGATTCAAAACATATTGAAATAGCGTTTATTGACGCTTTGTGTTGAGCAATACGAAACTTAGCAACTTTCTGATTACAACTCAAGCCAAAGTGAGCAATAGATGCCTATGTGTATGACTATACCCTGTTTTGTTGCATTGACAAAACAGAATGTCATATCAGCGTAGGTTTCTTGTTGTTTATTTGAGTTGTAAGGTAATGCTAAGACCTCGTATTGCAAGTAAGCAACACGAGGTCTGCGCTTTGTTTATGCATATATGAACTATATAAACCAAGCCCCGAAGGTGTTAGAGGGGAGTAAATTCAAAATACCACAATGAAAAAATGTTACGTTAAGGCGTTATTTTTTACAGCCGTTACTTTAATTACCACGTCTTGCGCTGTTCAGCACGAGGCTATTCTTGGAGATGCTATCCGATTTAGCGATGATGCATATTCAAGTTATTCACACTCGAAAGGAATATTTAAAAATCTAAAGTACCAATCAGTTCCATATAAGCTATACTATCAAGGTTCTGTGCGTAACGAAGACATTCAAAAGATGAAAGATTTCATCCGTGCCGATCACCAAGGTAAGTTCACTGCTGGATACTATGCATTGGATTTGGGATTGGATCGTGTGAGGTATATCCGAAAGAATTATTTCAAACATGATCAGAACACTAAGTTTTATATTATATACATGACAGATGGTTTGGATAACACGAGTGTACAGGTAGCCAAGAATAATAAACAAATCTTTTTTACAAACCGAGCAGAAGGATACGCTAAACATATACAAAGAAAGATTAAAAGAACTATGGGAGCATTCAAAATAAGACAAAACACGTTTAAAATATTCCCGATGATGTTTCTTGGAAACGATATTATGAGTAACATGAAAAAAAGAGGTTTGACATCAATAGAAGATATAAAAAATGCCGTTAAAGAAGACATGAAATACTATCGAGGGTCTTCTAAAGGGACATCTACGCCAGAAGTATTGCTAGGAACCAACTTCCTAGAAATAACACAAGATTTTGAGGAAATGTTTGAGAGTTCCGGTTTTGACTTCTACGTACCTGTAGGTTACCGCGGAGAAAACATTCGTATGAACCTAGAGGATGCTGATGGTAAAGAAATTCAAATCGAAGGAACCCTGAAAAAGAAATGGTTTATGTGGTGTCTAACGAATATAAAATACCCCAACAATGTAACAATTCCTGACCAACGATTATTGTACAGAGGAAAGCCTCTGAAAGAATTATATGCCAGCAACAGGAATGATATGAAAGCAACACAAGCAAATTTCCGCATGGACGATATAAAATTAAACGGAAAAAATTTCAAAGTTTCTTATACCAGCCAAGATCATGGGAAATACTACGAAACAAATAGTGAATATGATGCATATAAACGGAATAATAACGATGCTTACGTTTTGCTGATTATGGATGAAAGTGGATCATTGGGCGATCAAACGCAGGCCGAAAAAAACGCGATGCAAGACATTCTTGACATTATCATGAAGACTGCCACTAAATAGATTATATTAAAACATTGCTGTTTATGTGGTGGAATAATCCTGACATTCATTTGTTAATTATTATGTTGTTATAAAGGAAGGAGCATTCCGCCACATTTTCTTTGTCTTTTTCATAACGATAGTATTTCATGAATAACTATTGCAAAAATAAAAAGGAAAATGTTTTGAAATATACCACAGGGGAAAACTTCACCGCTTAATCTACTTGTAATAAACGATACAGGATTTCGATAGGATGGTGGGCAGTGATGCCTGTACCATCCTTTATTTGTGTGCGACAAGATATGCCGGGGGCAGCAATCACCGTAACGGATTGCTGAGTGCTGACGGCTTGACGAATAGCGGGGAAAAGTACCATCTCGCCGATGGCGATGGATGTTTGGTAATGTTCATAGCCAAATGAACCCGCCATGCCACAACAGCCCGAAGGGATAACATGTACCATGGTATTCTTTGGCAAATCAAGCAATGCGGCAGTCTGCTCTACGCCCACCAAGGCTTTCTGATGGCAATGTCCGTGCAGCCATATATCCGCCTTCAGGTCGCTGAACTGCTCGGCAGTGATTCGTCCGGCGCGCACCTCGCGCATCAGGAACTCGTCGTAAAGCAGGCTATTCTGTGCCAAACGTTCGGCATCCTCTTTATATTTTGGCGGTACAAGTTCAGGGTACTCGTCACGGAAAGTCAGTATAGCCGACGGCTCGATGCCTACCAATGGTGCATCTTCTGTGATAAGGCCTCGCAACAGACGCACATTCTTTTCGGCATATCGTTTAGCCAACCGCAAGCACCCTTTCGATACCGCCGCTCTGCCGCTCTCGACATGCTTGGGGATAACCACGTCGTAACCCAAACGACTAAGCAGAAGGATGAATGTCTCAATGAGTTGCGGCTCTTGGTAGCGGGTGAACTCGTCGAGGAAAAGGTATATTTTTTTTGTTGAATGTTTAGTGTTTAGAGTTGAGAGTAGTTTTTTAGTTGAGAGTAGAGAGTTTATTGTGGGTATACTGCGTTCGAGGGCAAAGCCTGCGAGGCGTTTGAGCAGAGCCGAAGTGAAACGGTTGGTGGCAAAGAAATTATATACGCTTGGCATCATTGCACCAAGTCGTTGGATGTCTGCGTTATGTGCCACAAGCCATGTGTGCAGCGGTGTGCCCTCGCGGTCATAGATTTGTTGGAGTACTTCGGCACGTAGGCGCGTCATATCTACTCCTGACGGGCACTCCCGTTTACACGCTTTGCATGCCAGACAGGAAGACAGCACTTCCTTGACGTCAGTTATAGAGGTTTTATCGCCATCATTGTATGGGGATAGAAGCCACTCGCGGAGGATGTTTGCCCGTGCACGGGTGGTGTGCAGTTCGTCGCGACTAACCTTGTACGACGGGCACATTGTACCGCCTATCAAGTTCGACTTGCGGCAGTCACCTGCTCCGTTGCATTTCTCCACGCTGCAAACCAGTTCATCGCCTATGATAGATCGGTCGGCACGCAACGATTCGTCCATGTGTGGGGTATCAACGATCTTGTGCGGATTGAACAGACCATCTTTGTCCCAGCAATATTTGACCTGCCGCATCAACTCGTAGGTTGGCTCACCGTATTGCAAAGGGATAAACTCCCCACGCAAGCGTCCGTCACCGTGCTCGCCGCTGATTGTACCCCGATGTTTGCGCACCAGCAGAGTCGTTTCACGCGCAATGGTGCGGAAGAGCTGTTTGCCTTCGGGTGTCTTGAGGTTCAAGATAGGTCGCAGGTGCAGTTCGCCGGTACTGATATGTCCGTAGAACACGCAGTTTGTACCCAGCCGAGCGAGCATTTCGCGGAAGTCACGCATATATGCCGGAAGTCGGTTTGCTGCCACGGCTGTATCCTCAATCACGCCTGTCGGTTTGGCGTCGCCTGGCATACTACCAAGAATTCCTAAACCTGCCTTACGCAGATTCCACACCTTGCTGACCTCTGCGCCATATACTCGCGTACACAATGTAACCAACCCACCGGCAAGCAAGTCTTTCTCCAAAGCATCGGCTTGGCGGTTTATCGTTTGCAGATCATCAGCCCGCAATTCGGTAATCAGCAACGCCTCAGGGTCACCTGTCACAAAGAAACGTTCGACTGACGGAGTGCCTTTACTCAGTTGCAGAATCTCGCCGTCCATCAGTTCGACCGCCATCGGCTTGTGTTTCAGCGCAATAAGGTTCGCCTCAAAGGCGGCATCGAGTGTCGTGCAATGTGCACAAACCACCATCACCTCTTTAGCAGGCAACGGATCAAGTGAGACCTTGATGCGCGTAATGAACGCCAATGTTCCCTCGCTGCCTGCCAAGAGTTGGCAGAGGTTGACGGTGCGCTCGGCAAATGGCTTACTCTCGTCACACAGGTCGGCAATCACCTCGTCGATGGCGTAACCACAACTGCGGCGCATCAATTCGGGATCGGGATACGTGTCCGCTATCAATGTGCGCGTCTGTTCATCCAACGCGAAACGGATCAGTTGGGCATATATACGACCGATGAGCGGCAGGTCAACGGATTGCCAAAAAGACTTGCCGAATCGCTCTTCGAGTTCGGCAACGGAATAGGAAGCAAAGTGTTCGGATGAACCGTCTGCAAGGATACCGTCGGCTTCGAGAACATGCCGTCGTGTACTGCCATATACGAGCGAGTGTGTGCCGCAAGAGTTATTGCCAAACATCCCGCCTATACAGCAACGGTTGGATGTAGATGTTTCGGGGCTAAAGAACAGCCCGTGCGGTTTGCAGGCTATATTGAGTTCGTCACGCACCACGCCGGGTTCGACCCATGCGTAGCGTGCGTCGGGGTTGATTTCGATAATGTGATTGAGATGCCGGCTGATGTCTGCCACGATACCGTTGCCAACGACTTGTCCGGCGATAGAAGTGCCGCCCGCACGGGCGATGATGTTCGTGCCACGTTTGCGTGCCTCGGTGATGAGTAGGCGGATATCTTCCTCGCTCTCGGGATAACTCACGCCATAGGGAACCTCACGATACACACTTGCGTCCGTGGCGTACGCAATCTTGTGCAAACTATCCGTGAGAATCGCAGCCATACTACCCTACTGTACCTTCAAGGGAAACTTGTAGCAACTTCTGCGCCTCAACAGCAAACTCCATCGGCAGTTTGTCCATCACCTCTTTGGCGTAGCCGTTGACAATCAGCCCGACGGCATCCTCAAGGCTTATGCCTCGCTGCTGGCAATAGAAGAGTTGGTCTTCGCTAATCTTTGAGGTTGTTGCTTCGTGTTCGACAACCGCCGTGGGATTAGACAGTTGCATGACGGGGAAGGTGTGTGCACCACACGTATCGCCGATCAGTAAGGAGTCGCACTGCGAATAGTTGCGGGCATTGTCTGCGTGGTCGCTGACTTTCACCAAACCACGGTAGGAGTTTTGACTCTGCCCGGCAGATATACCTTTGCTCACGATGCGCGAGCGAGTGTTGCGCCCGAGATGAATCATCTTAGTGCCCGTATCGGCTTGCTGGAAGTTATTCGTCACGGCTACAGAGTAGAACTCCGCTGACGAGTTGTCGCCGCGCAAGATACACGACGGGTACTTCCACGTGATAGCCGAGCCTGTCTCAACCTGCGTCCAACTCAGACGCGCATTGTTGTAGGTTATGCCACGTTTGGTAACGAAGTTATAGATGCCGCCTTTGCCCTGTTTGTCACCCGGATACCAATTCTGCACAGTCGAATACTTGACTTCTGCATTGTCGTGCACAATGATCTCGACAATTGCAGCGTGCAGTTGGTTCTCGTCACGACGCGGTGCGGTGCATCCTTCCAGATACGACAGATATGCACCTTCGTCGGCAATAAGCAGTGTGCGCTCGAATTGTCCGGTGTTCTGCGCATTGATGCGGAAATACGTAGAGAGTTCCATCGGGCAACGTACGCCTTTGGGTATATATACGAACGAACCGTCGGAGAACACTGCCGAGTTCAGGGCGGCGTAGAAGTTGTCGGAGTAAGGCACTACCGAACCAAGGTATTTCTTTACCAAGTCTTCGTGCTCACGCACGGCTTCGCTGATGGAGCAAAAGATGATTCCTTTCTCTGCGAGTGTCTCGCGGAAGGTCGTCTTGACTGACACCGAATCCATCACCGCGTCCACAGCCATGTTTCCGGCAAGTGCGGCACGTTCCTCCAATGGGATACCAAGTTTGTCGAAGGTCTTGGCAATCTCCGGATCAATGCCCTCTTTCGACTTTTGGCTTTCGACTTTCGACTTAGGTGCAGCGTAGTAGGATATATCCTGGAAGTCGATCTCCGGGATAGTGAGGTGTGCCCACGTCGGCACAGGCATCGTGAGCCACTTGCGGTAGGCTTTCAGTCGAAATTCCAGCAACCAAGCAGGTTCACCTTTCTTGGCAGATATAGTGCGGATAACGTCCTCGCTTAATCCTTTGCCGATGATGTCCGTCTGCACGTCAGTAGTGAAACCGTACTTGTATTCACCCGTTGTGATGTCTTCTATGATCTTGTCTTGCGCCATGATAGCAATCAGTAGTCAGTTATCAGCTATTAGAAACAGAAAACCGCCATGAATGGCGGTTTCGTTTGGAGGTCGGTAGCAGATTCGAACTGCTGTCCCCGGTTTTGCAGACCGATCCCTAACCGCTCGGGCAACCGACCAATCGCGTTCGAAATATGCGGTTTTTACGAACGCGGATGCAAAGATACATTATTTTTTTGAATTATGCAAATATTTTAGCAAAAAAATGATAATTAATGTCCAAATCATGTCATTCTTGCTTGTCAAGGTGTCAATCTTTGCCTATTAGCACATCAATTGCACGTTTTGTGATGTCGTCGTCACGTTCGAACAAGGGGAAGAATCCCGCGTCGCCCATGATGTCCCGAACGATATACGCATTCACAATCCGAACGAGTAATGCCCGTGACTTCGCCAATTGCTGCTCGTTGGGTTCAACACCCTTCTCCTGACAGAACTTCACGAATTCCGGAACCCAGTTGGCAGCAATCAGATGTTTCTCCAGATCTTGCCACTTGGTGAACTTGGTGAGTTGCTTACGGTGAGCGTCGGCATAACGATATGCGAACTGATAGGTATAGGCTCTATTGCTAACAATATTGAAATACGGACTATATTGCGTCGTATCACGACCGACAAAGATGTCCGGCATTATGCCTCCACCTCCATAAACGATGCGCCCTTTCTTGGTGCGGTACGTTGTTGAATCAGAGAAATGAATACTATCTGCCGAGTAGAACTCGCCGTGCTCGAAGCGCTCCTCAAGATCTTGCTGGTAACTGTCTTTGTCACCCAGGGTGTACGGTTTCTGAATGCAACGTCCGGAAGGCGTATAATACCGGGCAACCGTCAGACGCACCGCGCTACCGTCAGCAAACGGGAACTGCTGTTGTACCAAGCCCTTGCCGAACGAGCGGCGACCGATGATCTGCGCACGATCGTTGTCTTGCATCGCGCCGGCAAAAATCTCCGATGCCGAAGCAGAGAAATTGTCAATCAGCACTACGAGCGGCACATCTTTGAACCTGCCGCCGCCATTGGCACGTGCCTCATAGCGCGGATACGTCCGTCCTTCGGAATAGACAATCAGGTCACCGGCTTGCAGAAACTCGTTTGCCATCTTGATCGCCTGATCCATATACCCGCCACTGTTCTCACGCAGGTCAATGATATACTCCGTTGCGCCTTGTGAACGCAGTTCAGCCAGTGCGGTGATGAACTCGCGGTACGTCGTTTCGCCGAACTTATTGACGCGGATGAAACCAATCTTCTTGTCTTTTGACTTTTGACTTTCGACTTTCGACTCAATAATAAACTGTGCATCGACCGAGTGCACGGGTATATCACCGCGCACGATGGTGAAACTGAGGATCTCAGGCGTGCCGGTTCGCATAATGCCGAGCTTGACTTCCGTGCCCTTCGGACCACGCAGGGTGTGCATAACACGCTCGTTGGTTGTGCCTTTGCCGCAGAATGTCGAGTCGTTGACGAGCACAATCTTGTCGCCCGCCAACACGCCGACATGTTCACTCGGACCACCGGATATGACGGCAACGATGTTCACGGTATCGCTCTGGATAGTGAACTGCACACCGATTCCCGAGAACGAACCCGAGAGTTCGGAGTTCACCAGTTCGATATCTTTCTTGGGGATATACGACGAGTGCGGGTCGAGTTGCTTAACCAGATCATCCAGCACAATGTCGGTGATGGAGTCGATGTCAAGGCTATCGACGTACGATCGCTGCATCAGTTGCAGCAGTTGGTCGGTTTTGGATGACGGCGCCATCATCAACTGACCGTTCTGGATATAGAAATGCTGCGCATTGACCTTGTTGCTTACGGCATTACCGATGATGAACCCGACAACAATGCACAAAACGGAAATACTCGGTAAGATATACTTTTTCATAGTAAACTCTTTTTAGCAGCCAAGATTGGCTACTGTCATTCTTGGTCTGTCAGCTCATCCGGCATATAATCTACCTGTATTCCGGCACGCTCCAACAGCTCCACACCGTCCATCAGGCGGTATTTCTCACCATAGACCACACGCTTGATGCCGGATTGAATGATCAGCTTAGAGCACTCCATGCAGGGTGAAGCGGTCACGTACAGTGTCGCGCCATCCGAACTGTTGCTGGAGCGGGCAACCTTCGTGATAGCGTTTGCCTCGGCATGTAGGACGTAAGGTTTGCTCACGTTGTTATCATCCTCGCACACGTTCTCAAAACCCGAAGGTGTGCCATTATAGCCATCGGAAATAATCATCTTGTCTTTCACCAGCAATGCACCTACCTTGCGGCGAACGCAGTAGCTGTTCTCTGCCCACGTGCGCGCCATGCGCATATACAGATGATCACGTTTGTCTTGTTTGTTCATATCAGTGTGGTTGTTCTTGTCATTTGTTGTGTAGGGTGCAAATACCGTGCCAAAAAAAGCAACAGTCCTGAGCGGTTAATCAAATACCGGGTTCTTAACCTCTTCGTGGACAAATAGTCCGGGTAAGAACGTCTTTTTCGCACCATCGATCACCGGCATCATCACATATACCGGGAAGAGCATCATCACATCACGTTTGGCACGCACCTTATAGGCACGAGGATGGATATCCACTTTCGAAGGATTGCTCTTGGGAATCAGGTTCTTGGCAGCCGAGTTGATGAAGTCGGCGTGCTTGGACAAGATCTTGAACGGTATATCGTCCTCCTTATGCACATCCACCAGCAAGTCATGATACATCATGCGACATATACCTTCAGCCGTCTCGCTGTTGCCGGTATATTTGGCATCTATTGCATCGAACTGACATCCGATTGTTATGCTGGTGATCGGACGAAGCAAGCTGTTGATAAAAGCGCCGTTAACACCTGCAACATGCAGTTCGACGCCAAAGTCGCACGCCTTGTTCATGGTCATCGACATCGCCAGATCCGCACTGCCTTGTAGGATCGGGCAGTGCGCCTTGATGCGCATCGTCTTGCCGCGACGGTTCGTGATGTCGGTTATTTTCGCCTTAGCACCGCGCAGATTCAGTTTGCCTATATTCGTCTTGGTGATGGCGACTTCGATATTGAGGTTCTTGACCTGTGCATCCACACTGTTAATCATCAGTTGTACCGGCAGCTGAGCGAATACCTCTTGCGGCATCGGATAGGGATGGGTCGGTTTGAACCGGTTGTCGCGGAATACCTCACCGTTTTTAAGCACGACGGATATATTATCCAAGGTGTAATCCTTCGCCATGGCTTTGCGGATAGGGTTGAACGCTGACAGACGTATATTCTCGAAAGTCATATCGATCCACGCTGATGGCTCTTTCATGATCTCCGCGAGTTTCAGGCGCGGCATAGTGTGGGCTACATGAAAATTGCCAATTGTGAGTTCGCCCGCATCAGTCTGACATATATCGCGCGTTTCCAAGCGAACGTACCCGTCAGGTGTTAACACGGATACATGCCCGAGTTGCACTTTGTAAAGCGAATCGCAGTACGTGAATGCCGAGTCAGCATAAACAAAATCGTACGCTGCAAACGAACAACTGTCAGCTGCCACATCCAACTTCGTGCGCAAACTGTGGAACTTCATCGAGGCGTTGTTGATACGCAACGCGTTCAATGCTATACGATTGAGTGCATCTTGGAGTTTGCTCATGCCGTCGTCGTGCATCTCTGGGAAACTCTTCTCAGGATGTTTCTCATCCATCCATAGTTCGATGGAAGGATGCTCGGCACGAATGGCATCCACCAGCAGGTTGCGTGCTATCAGCGGCGTATAGAAGATATGCCCGACACTCAGATGATCGAGCGCCAAGTCAAATCCCGGGCGGGTCGTATCGCGCTTGCTTATCTGCTCGCCGCGGTACGAGAACTTGAGGTCATAAACGTCAGCCATGCCGCTGAACAGGAACACGTGAATGTTCCCGCACGACGCTGTACAGCCCGGGATCGGCAGCTCGGCAAGGGTTTTGTTAACCCTGCGCTGCACCATGCGGGATACGACTACATCGGCACATGTGAATGCCAATGCTCCGATAACGAGGATACTACCGATAACCCAGATAGCGATTTTACCTTTGCGTGTCATATTGGTTACTATGGATTTAGGGATTAATGATTCGTTATGCTCCTATCAGCTGTTTGGCGAACGCCGGCACATCCACTCCGTCAAATGTTCCGCTGGACATCATCAGCAGGGCGACATCCTTTCCGCGGAGTTCTGTGGCAAACAATTCGCGCAGTTGTTGTTGCAGGGCTTCGCTCTCGGTGAACACCTTGATGTTCGGCGTAGCGAACGCCGCTGCCACTTCATCAGCCGTGATTGGCGTGAGACGTTTGTGTTCGATCACCTTCGGATTGAAATACACGTACGCCACGTCCGCCTCAGCCATGCAACCGTTGTACTGCGGCAAGAAGTCAGCCATAAGCGAGGAGAAGGTGTGGAGCTCCATGGCTGCTACAAGGCGTTTATCGGGATAGCGTTCGCGTACCGCCTTAACCGTAGCACGGAGTTTGGACGGCGAGTGCGCAAAGTCCTTGTAAGCTACGCTACTCTGCGTCTCGGCGATCTTCTCCAGGCGATTGGCTGCACCGGTGAAGGTACTGATTTCCCGATAGAACTCCTCCGGTTTGACCCCGATTGTCTCGCACGCCATGCAAGCGGCTTGCAGATTCTCCATGTTATGCTGCCCGAACACCTGCATCGGCACTTCGCCTTTGTACGCGGAGTACGGTTTGCATTGTATATCCCCACGCGCTCCGGCAGCAATCTTCTGCAGGTTCTCGTCACCCGAATAGTAGATGAACGTGCCGTCGGGCTCAAACGTATCCACGAACTTGCGGAACGTATCGACGTACTTGTCAAAGGTCGGGAATACATTGATGTGATCCCACGCGATGCCTGTCAGGATAGCAGTGTTCGGATGATACCACAGGAACTTCGAGCGCAAGTCCAGTGGCGAAGTCAGGTACTCATCCCCCTCAAACACGGCGTACTTCGCTGTGTCCGACAGGCGCACCATTCGCTCAAAGCCCTCAATCTGTGCACCTACCATGTAGTCGGCTTCGATACCGAGACGGTTGAGAACGTACAGGATCATTGCCGTTGTAGTAGTCTTGCCATGCGAACCGCCTACCACGATGCGGAACTTGTCTTTGGTCTGCTCGTACAAGTACTCCGGAAACGAGTATATCTTCAGCCCCAGTTCACGGGCACGAATGAGTTCAGGGTTATCCTCACGTGCGTGCATTCCTAATATTATAGCATCAATGTCCGGCGTGATACGCTCGGGATGCCAACCCATCTCAGCGGGCAAAAGCCCTGCCTCAAGAAGGTGCGTACGGGCGGGATCGAAAATCTCGTCGTCCGATCCGGTAACTGTATAACCTGCTTTCTGTTGAACAGCCAGCGCGAGGTTGTGCATAGCTGCGCCGCCTATGGCGATGAAGTGAATTCTCATGTATATTTACAATTTACCTATTTACAATTGAAATTACCAGTCGATGCTGGTGAGTTTGCCGCAGAGCACATCGGAATACATCTCGGTGCGTGATTGTCCGCCGAACAGGTAGACGCAGTTGCCATAAACAGTAGCACTGGTCTGTGTGCGCTGCGTATAGACATCCATCAGGCGGTTGTGAGCCGTGTCGATCGGGAACCAGTTCAGTCCCTCGTCGTCGGAGTAAAGTGCCGTTGAGGATATATACTGCGCCTCGGCATCCAACCCGCCGAACAAATAGAACCGATTGCCGTAATATACAGCCGCAGCGCCGAGTATTGCCGAACAAAGCGGACGCTCGATAGCGAAGTTAGCATAACGGTAACCAGCCGCCTGGCTGTACTCAATATTCCATCGGGAGTTCAGAGGATTGCCTTCGGTGTCATAACCGCCGACAATCATCGCCCGCGGACGCTCGCTGCTCGAAGCAAAGGACACTACGGTGAATTCCGACAACGGCCATTTAGCGGGTAGCGGATCGTCGATTGCACGCCACGTGTCGCCATCCTCCACCGCAAGATGGAAGGTGTGCTCCGACGCGTGTTCGGCAACCAGCCACACACTGTCGTTGAAGTGCATCAGCATCACAAGCGGGATATAAGTCTCGCCACTCAAGTCCTGTGCCTCCCATGTTATACCGTCGGTAGTGGTATAGACCACACCTTCCTGACAATAGTAGAGCTTATCGCCATCGTCGCAGGCAAGGATCTCGCGAACGGAGCAGTTATCGGGCAGCGTAGTCAGCGTCGTTCCATCATCCCACTTCTTGCCGTCAGCCGACTGATAAACGGTTGTCTTAAAGCCATCGTTGGCGAAGAGCAGATACGTGCCATTCAGTACAACGCCCTTGGTGGATGCAGTTCCCGAGGACACTACTGCCGAAGTCAGGCAATGCCAGTCGAACAGGTCAGGATCAACCTGGTGCACATTCACCACAATGCGGTAGTACTTCGTTGCAGTTCGGTCAGATGAGATAACACGCAGCAACACCGGCTCCGAAAAATCAATCGTGTCTTTGCCGGTAAGGTTGATCGTAGTATCGGCTGTGATGATCGTTGCCGACGAAGGGGTAGCCTTGAACAGCAAACGCGGCACAAGTTTATCAATCGGCGTCTTATAAGCCATCGAGTCGGCGTTGGTGATCAGTCCCGTGTCTTGCGCTGCATAGAGGCTGATCGTGAACTTCGTGTTACCAATACTCGGAAAACTGTCATGCTTATTGAAGTAGAAACTGGTCACCTCCGTTTCCGAGGAAAGGGTGACTGTTTCGGTGCTTCTACTGCTGCAAGAGAGCAAAAATAGACTAAATATGCACAATATTGTAAAAAAGGTGCGTTTCATATTTGCAAATATCAAATATTTTTTGTATCTTTGCAGTCGATTTTGAAAAACGACTATTTTTGTCTTCAAATCTTTGAATTTTCTAAATCTATAAATACCAAATATTGTTATGCTTTTCGAAAGCCAAATACGTGATTTCAAACGACGCTTGCCTTGGAACGTTAACAAGAAGCGCAAAGCCGACATGCGTGAACTGATGCGTCAGAAGCTTCGCATCCAAACTGCCGCTGATCTCAAGCTCTGGTCGGAGCAGGTGATGGAACGCATCGAGCAGTTGCATTGTTTCCGCCACGCCCGCGTGGTAATGTTCTACTATCCCGTGCACCATGAGGTCGATCTTCGTCCGCTGCTGGATAAGTACAAGGACGAGAAGACGATCCTTCTGCCTGTCACCCATCATGATTACATCGAACTGCGCCAGTATATCGGTGCGGACAACCTCAAGAAAGGTCACTACGGGATCCCTACTCCCCAGACCGCTACCTACCACGGCAAGCCGGATTTGGTGATTGTTCCCGGATTGGCTTTTGACAAAGATCTCGTGCGCATGGGACGTGGCAAAGGGTACTACGACCGCTTCTTGCGCAAATTAGGTAAAGTGTCGAAGATCGGCGTTTGCTACGATTTCCAGATTCAGGATTCTGTTCCCTGGTCGTGGCATGATGTGCGGATGGATAAGGTCATCACACCTTCAGCCAACTACGAACGCTAATCTCTAAACACTCAACTCTAAACTCTCAACCCTTACTGCAGCTCCAGTTTCATCTGACTGGCAGCTGCTTTTTCTATCTCCCGATCCGTCTCGGCGGTGATGCGTTTCTCGTTCGGACGGTAGTAGAATTTCAGCCCGTAGTTCTCGCAACTGCGCATTCTGTCGTACGGCAGTTTGTTCACGAATCGCGCCTCAACTGTGTTCCATATCTCAAGGATGATCTTGTCTGCCTCACGACGCAAATTCTCCAAGTCTTCATATACGCGCTCGGTGCTCATTCGGTGCATCGACTGGCTGAGCTGGTTCTCGCGGAACATGTCGTAATGCACCTTCACCTTGTTGATAGCCGGGCAGTTGATCGGTATTCCGCCCTCGCCCATTCGTGCCGTTTCGCCTTCGATGATGTTCTTGCCCCACTTGAGCAAGTTCTCCTCGGTGGACAGATCCGGCAGGTTGAAGTTATTCTCATCCAACTGATACAAGCGCTTCTGGTCTTTCTTGATCTCTCCACGAATAACGGCGAAGTTCAGCACCTGGATGAAGTGCGAGATGTACATGCGGGTGTTCTGCACCATGCGTTTGTACTTCTTGTTCGCCGTCACCTTGTTGTCGAAGTTCATCTGGTACTGCGATACGAGGTTCTCGAACTTGAGCAGGCAGTTCTCCGCCTCGGTGGAGAGACGGTAGGGCAGCACTTGCTCGGTGAAGTCGCTTTCGGCGGCACGCTGCACGGCGGTCTTCAATGCGCGCAAACGAGCTTGATCCGTGTTGGGTAAACGTCTGTAGGGCATAAACTATTTACAATTTTATCATTTACAAATGGGGCAACCGGCTACGCATTGCGCTTGGCGAGGCTGAGTGCCATCTGCTCCAAGCGGGCAGTTTCATCGTTGCGGGGCAAGGCTCTAAGGCAATCCAGCGCCTCGCGGGTGTGCCGGGCTATAGCCTGCTCAGCGGCTTCGCGAGCACGGGTGGCTACGTACAGTTGCTTAACTGCCTCGATCTTCGCTTCCGAGGGTTCGGTCTGAGCCAGCCAATGCTCCAGTTCGGCACGTTGCTTCTCGTCCGCATTGTCACGGGCAGAGAGCAGCAGGTAGGTCTTCTTGTTACAACTGATGTCACCGCCGATGGCTTTGCCGAAGGTCTTCGGATCACCAAAGCAGTCCAGCAGGTCATCCTGGATCTGGAACGCCAAGCCCAGATGAATGCCGTAGCTGTACAGCGCCTGTTGCTCTGCTTCGTTTGCACCGCCGATGATTGCGCCGCCTTGCAGGGCAGCAGCCAGCAGCACCGAGGTCTTGAGGCGGATCATCTCTATATAGTCGCTGATCTGCACATCGCCGCGCTGCTCGAAGTCCACATCGTATTGCTGTCCTTCGCAGATCTCCGTAGCAGTCTTGGTGAACAACCTGAGCAATTGCGGCAGGTGTTGCTGCGGCACACCTTCCAACAGGCGGTACGCCTCTATCAACATCTGATCGCCGCTGAGGATAGCGGTATTGTCGTTCCATTTGATGTGTACGGTCGGTTTGCCGCGACGCACATCGGCACGATCCATCACATCGTCGTGCAGCAGCGTGAAGTTGTGGAACACTTCGATGGCTTCGGCAAACGGCAGTGCGTCTTGTTCGTCACCGCCCACCAAACGACAACCGGCGAGCACCAGCTGCATTCTAAGGCGCTTACCGCCGGACGACAACGCATAAGCTATCGGCGCGTACAAGCCCTGCGGCTCCTTGCTCCAATCCAGACCTGCTATGGCTTCGTTGACATCAATCATAAGCTATCAGTATTCAGTAGTCAGTATTCAGCCTTCGATGATTTCAGTGAGAACATCGCGCATCTCCATGCCTGCGGCGCGAACCTGCTGCGGGATAAACGAGGTAGCCGTCATGCCGGGAGTGGTGTTCACTTCAAGCAGTTGGATTGTTCCGTCGGGTGCAATGATATAGTCCGTGCGGATAATACCTTTGCAACCAAGGATGTCGTAGATCTTCAGCGTCAATGCCTGCACCGCATCGCGTGTTGCATCGGGGATTCGTGCCGGAGTGATCTCCTGAACCTGTCCGTTGTACTTCGCGTCGTAGTCAAAGAACTCGTTGCTGGTTACCACCTCGGTGATAGGCAGCGCCACACTGCGTTTGCTCGTCTTATATACGCCGCAGGTGATCTCTGTGCCGACCATCAGCGCCTCGCAGATCACCTCATTGCCCTCACGGAAAGCCGCAGCAATTGCCGGTTCAACCTCATCGAGGGTCTTCACCTTGGTGCAACCGAAACTCGAGCCGCCGACATTCGACTTGATGAAACACGGCAGACCCACCTCATCAACCACCTTCTGCGCCGTAGGGCGTTCGCCATTCACCATTCGCCATTCACCGTCACCGCCCTTGCGGAGTAGAATCGACGGCGAGATCTTGATGCCAAACGGAGCAAGATAGTGGTTGCAGGTGTATTTGTTGAACGTCATCGCAGCCGCGAGCACGCCGCAACACGAGTACGGGATATGCATCATCTCGAGGAATCCTTGCAGCAGACCGTTCTCACCCGGAGTGCCGTGGATGGTTACGTAGGCGTAATCGAACTCGGCTATCTTGTTCAGCGTCTTGAGGTCTGCACCTTGCAGTTCAACGATCTCTGCGTCATAACGTTCGGGGTCTAACCACCCCTTTATACTGGCTGCGGAGCGGAGCGAAACATCATGCTCCGAACTGTCGCCGCCTGCTATAATTGCTATTTTACGTTTATTCATTGTGTGTTTTAGTGTTTTGTCAGCCAAACTTGGCTGACACTTTTATCTGTTTGCGCGTTTGCGCTCTAATTCGTCCAAGATGATTTTTCTAATACGCATCGCGTGCGGCGTTACCTCCACGTACTCATCCTCCTTGATGTACTCCAGCGCCTCTTCCAGCGAGAATCGTACGGGCGGAGCGAGCACGGCTTTGTCGTCGGAGGATTTGGTACGCATATTCGTCAGGTTCTTTGCCTTCGTCACGTTGATGACAATATCCCCTTCCTTGGCGTTCTCGCCGACCACTTGTCCGGCGTACACCTCTTCTTGCGGGTCGATAAAGAACCGTCCGCGGTCTTGGAGTTTGTCCAGCGCGTACGCCGATGCTGTTCCGGCTTCCATAGCGATGAGCGAACCGTTGACGCGGTGCGGCATGTCACCCTTGTAAGGTTGATACTCCAGGAACCGGTGCGCCATGATTGCCTCACCGGCACTGACGTTCATCACGTATGTACGCATTCCCATGATACCGCGCGAGGGGATAGTGAACTCCAGTTGTACGCGGTCGTTCACGAGTTCCATCTTCGTCATCTCGCCTTTGTGAACGGTCACAAACTCGATGATCTTGCCCGAGCAGTCTTCCGGCGTATTCACCGTCAGTTGCTCCACGGGTTCGCACTTCACGCCGTCGATCTCCTTGATGATCACCTTCGGTTGACCTACCTGCAACTCGTAGCCCTCGCGACGCATGGTCTCAATGAGTACCGACAGGTGCAGCACGCCGCGACCGAACACGTTCCACGCCGACTCGCGGTCGCTGGCTTCCACGCGCAAGGCGAGGTTCTTTTCCAACTCTTTCGTCAGTCGCTCCTGGATGTGACGCGAGGTGACGAACTTGCCGTCTTGCCCGAAGAAAGGCGAGTCGTTGATCGTGAACGTCATCGACATTGTCGGTTCATCGATGGCTATCGGGTCGAGTGCTTCGGGGTTCTCGATGTCGCAGATCGTGTCGCCTATCTCGAATCCGTCGATGCCGATCAGCGCACAGATATCACCACTGCGCACCTCGTCGGTCTTCACGTGACCCATGCCTTGGAAGGTGTGGAGCTCCTTGATCTTCGTGCGGATCTTCGTGCCGTCTTTCTTGGCGAGGGTCACAGCCATGCCGTCTTTCAGTACACCGCGATGCACGCGACCAACGGCTATACGTCCTACGTACGGATTGTAGTCGAGCGAGGTGATCAACATCTGCGGCGTACCTTCCAGCACTTCGGGCTCGGGTATATACTCGATGATGGCGTCCATCAGCGCGGTGATATCTTTCGTCGGCTGCTTCCAGTCGGTGCTCATCCAGCCGTTCTTTGCCGAACCATAGATGGTTTGGAAATCCAACTGATCTTCCGAGGCGTTGAGGTTGCACATCAGGTCAAACACCGCCTCTTGTACTTCGTCCGGGCGGCAGTTGAGTTTATCGACTTTGTTGATCACTACGATCGGTTTGAGGTTCAGCTCGATGGCTTTCTGCAGCACAAACCGCGTCTGGGGCATAGGCCCTTCGAAGGCATCCACCAGCAGCAGCACACCGTCCGCCATGTTCAGCACACGCTCCACCTCTCCGCCGAAATCCGCGTGCCCCGGAGTGTCGATGATGTTAATCTTGTAGCCTTTGTACTCGATGGCAACGTTCTTGGCGAGGATCGTTATACCGCGCTCGCGCTCCAGATCGTTGTTGTCGAGGATAAGTTCGCCCTTGTCCTGGTTGTCGCGGAACAGGTTCGACGTGTACAGCATCTTATCGACGAGTGTCGTTTTGCCGTGATCCACGTGGGCGATGATTGCAATGTTTCTAATCTTCTGCATATATTTGCTTCACTAAAATTCTCTATTGTCAGCGCGCGCGTATTATACGTGCACACATAATCCGCTACAAAGTTACAAAAAAAAAATGATATTTCCAAATTTTTGGCACAATTATTGAGCATTTATTGAAAAAAAAATGTTATTTGCCTTATGAACCGCTATCTTTTCGCCATAGCGCTGTGTTTGTCAGCAGCTATTTCTGTCGCTTAACCGCCTCGTGGCGGTGGTCACCACCCGCACCATGACCGTCATGATCATCACCCGCAACCGGTCGTTTACTGCGCCACTCCCGAGCAGGTTGCCATGACGCAGCAGGTGATGACGGACATGTCGTTCGACGACACTAAAAAAACTGTACGGATCAGCCAAACTTGGCTGATTCTCTTGTAGTCATCTTGGACTCACATTGGTTTAATCTCACAGAAATCACACAGTTATCACGCGGAAACAACCCGGTAATCACCCGGTTCAAGCTATATAAATCAACGAGTTGCGCAGAGTGCCGGAGTGAGTGAGGCACAAAAAAAGCAGCCTGTTTGGGCTGCTTGTAATGGTACTCGGTTGATTGTCCGGCATAATATAGGACAACTTGCCTCAAGTTAGCGAACGACTTGCCTCAAGTTAGCGAACGACTTGCCTCAAGTTAGCGGACAACTTGCCGCAAGTTAGCGGACGAACTTGCCGTCGGCATCGTAGGTGTGACCGCCGTAGCTGACATAGACCTTGTCGCCATGGATGTACTTCTGTGCGGCACGCAGTTGCTGCGGTGTGAGCGGTGCGTCGGTGGGATCATCCAATGCGGAGGCGGAGATAGTGAACACCGTCATGATTACCGTTGTCGGCAGGTAGTTGTTGTTGCCGGGATGATAGGCTACGACCGTTACCTCGCCTTCGTTCTCGGGCTTGATGATGCCATCCTCAATGCTGAGCAGGCACTCGGTGAAGGCGTAGGTGATAGGCAGTCCGGACGAGAGTACGGCGGTTGATGCCACCGGTTCGCCTACCTTGAGGTCGGTCGGCTGATCTTCCCAAACGATGGTTTGCACGGCTTTGTTGACATGCAGTGCTACGGGCACTTCGCGGGTGTTATAGATGCCCTCGTTAGCCGGCGTGAACAGCACCTTAAGCGCATAATCGCCGGCATCGAGGATGGTTGACGGGTCTTTGTCAAGCCACGTGAACGAACCTTCCACCAAGTTCATTGTCTCGCGGATAACCGCCTCGCCGAGCGGCTGACCGTAGGTGAGGTCTTCGACCGTGACACCTATAACGGGGTCAGCCTTGCGGATAGTAAGGGTCTTGCTGATAGACTGTGCGGCGTTGAACTTGTAGTTACCGGGCTGGGTAGCGGTGAGCGTGACTGTGCCCGCCTTGACGATCTGCAGAACGCTGTTCTCGACGTATGCGATGGTGGAGTCCGAGGTCTCGTAGATGACATCCAGCGCAGATGAGGTGAAGGCATTGAGCGTGATAAGGTCGGTGGCTATACACTCGTCGAGCTGCTGAATCCAGCTGAGCGTCTGGTCGTACTTCTTCGTCTCGCCCGAAACGGCTATGCGTACCTCGCGTCCCTCGCCGGCTATAACGATCTCGCCGCTGTGGCTGCCTGCTTCGCTATGGTCGTAGCGGATAGTGATCGGCGTCGTCTGGTCGATGAGGTTCTTCTGCCCAACCGTGGTGACCGATGCCGAGAAGTGCGGGTCGGTGGATGTGATATCGGCAACAATGTTCGTCCATGTGATGTTGACGTTCTTCGTGCTCACCTGATCATCGACCATCGCCGAGCCGAAAGGCCATTCGTCGGTAGATGCAGCCAGACGCTTGAGTTCGGTGACCTTGATGCCTCGGAAGGCTGCTGCGGTCTTACCTGTAGCGGCGAACTTGAGGTAGCGGGTGTTGGTGGCAAGGGCTGCCTTCTCGTCGGTATCGAGGGAGATAGTGTTACCCTCTCTGCTGACAACCAGTGCCCAGTTGTTGTGATCAGGCGATTGATATACGCTGATAGAGCCGCTGCTGGCACCTTGCCACGAGAAGAACAGCGAATCGGCTATGCCGGTCAATGGCAGAGCAATAACGCACTCGTCGTTGTAGGGGTCGCCACCGATGATAGGCAGCGTAACAACAATCTTGCCGATCTTCAGTCCGCCGCCTACACCCAGTATAGGGTCGGAGTAACTGACATTACTCGACTTGCTAATGACGGTCTGCGCATTATTGAAATCATTCTTTGTGAATTCCGTGTCCCACGCAAGTTGGGCACGTGTTGTTAACGAGATTGCCAGTACGGCAAGTATAGTAAAAATCTTCTTCATATTCGTTGTGCACAAAATTTTCCGACGCAAAGTTAGAAAAATATTCTAACTTATGCAAATTTTGCCGTCATTTTCATAAACACAGACAACCGAAACACAATAAAAGGTGCGTTTTGGCGCACCTTTTATTCCGCGAGTAGCAACAGGGCTTCTTCGCGCACGTCGGGCGGGAGATTGATGCCGCGCGCCTGCATGGCGCAAACCCAATCACTTACTTCCTTGGGCAAGAGCGTCTCAAACACCTCACGTATCTCCGCAGCCTGCTCGGGCGTATAGTCCTCGGGGGCTATACCTTTGTAGGCATCGAGTTCCTCGTCGTTATAGTACAGGCTTTCGTCGCGCAAGATCCGCAAGCCCTTCTCGCAGTCGGCATGCATGCCGCAACAGCCGCTATCGTTACTCCACATCGTCTTCCTCCACAACCAAATTGTTGATGATAAAGTCCTGACGCTCAGAGGTGTTCTTGCCCATGAAGAAGTTCAGCAGTTCGCCTACGGCATCCTCCTTACGGAGCGTGACTTGGTCGAGACGTATCTCCTTGCCGATGAAGCCTTTGAACTCGTCGGGGGAGATCTCTCCCAGACCTTTGAATCGGGTGATCTCGGGCGTGCTGATTTCGTCTATAGCTTTCAGTCGTTCCTCCTCGCTGTAGCAGTAGCGCGTCTCTTTCTTGTTCTTGACGCGGAACAGAGGCGTTTGCAAGATATACACGTGTCCCTTCTTAACCAGATCGGGGAAGAACTGGAGGAAGAACGTAAGCATCAGCAAGCGGATATGCATGCCATCGACATCGGCATCCGTAGCGATGATGACTTTGTTGTAGCGCAACTCATCCAGACCGTCCTCGATGTTCAGGGCAGATTGCAGGCAGTTGAACTCTTCGTTCTCATATACGACGGATTTCGAAAGTCCGTAACTGTTCAGCGGTTTGCCTCGCAGCGAGAACACTGCTTGCGTGCGCACATCGCGGCTCTTGGTTATACTACCCGATGCCGACAAGCCCTCGGTGATGAAGATACATGTCTCATCGCGCAGATCATCCTCGGCATCCTTCGACGAACGCACGGGTTTGGCGTCGTTGAAGTGCACTTGGCAGTCACGGAGTTTGGGGTTATTCAGCAGGTTCTTCTTCGAACGCTCGCGAGCGGCTTTCGTTACGCCGGCAATAGCTTTGCGCTCGCGCTCGGAATCCTGAATCTTCTTGAGCATCACCTCGGTTACTTCGGGGTGCTTGTGCAGGTAGTTGTCGAGCTGCAAACCGACGAAGTCATTGACGAACTTGTTCACCGATACCCCTTCCGTCGGGCTCATGTCTTTCGAGCCTAACTTCACCTTCGTCTGGCTCTCGAACACCGGTTCTTCGACATTGATGGCGATAGCGCCGACTATACCGTTGCGGATGTCGGAGAGTTCCTGGTTCTTGCCGTAGAACTCCTTGATTGTTCGCCCTATCGCCTCGCGGTAAGCCGCTTGGTGCGTACCACCCTGAATGGTGTGCTGACCGTTGACGAAGGAGTGGTACTCCTCGCCCGTTTGGTCGGTGTGGGTGAGAGCAATCTCTATATCCTCGCCTACTATATGGATGATCGGATACAATGGCTCGACGGTCATCGTCTCGGTGAGCAGATCGAGCAAACCGTTGCGGGACAGGAACTTGCGTCCGTTGTAGTTGAGCGTCAGACCGGTGTTCAGATACGCATAGTTGCGCATCATCGTTTCGATGTAATCGTCGCGGAACTGGTAGTTCTCAAACAGTCCTCTCGTATCGTCGGGCACGAACTCGATGCGCGTACCGCGTTTCATCGATTCCGGAGCATCAATGATATCCGTATCGCTGACGAGCCGTCCCTGACGGAAGGTGGCACGACGCAGTTTGCCCTCGCGTACGGACTCGACGATAAACTCCTTGGACAGGGCGTTGACGGCTTTTGTACCCACACCGTTCAGTCCGACAGACTTCTTAAACGCCTTGCTGTCGTACTTGCCGCCGGTGTTCAGGATCGACACGGCATCCACCAACTTACCCAGAGGTATTCCTCGTCCGTAGTCGCGCACGATAACACGGCCGTCGGCAACCGTGACGTCAATCACCTTGCCTTCGCCCATGCGGTACTCGTCGATGGAGTTGTCGATCGTCTCCTTGATCAGCACGTATATGCCGTCATCGGAGTGCGTGCCGTCACCGAGTTTGCCGATATACATACCGGGTCGGCGGCGAATATGTTCACGGTCGTCAAGATGGATAATATTGTCTTCGTTGTAATTCTCTGCCATAATTCGTTGTTTGACGATTACTGATTTGGTGTTTGCTTGATAAATTTCATTTCAACGCGGCGGTTCTTCTGTCGTCCTTGCGGTGTACTGTTGGTAGCCACCGGTCGCGTCTCGCCGTAGCCACGCACAGTCAGCAGCGACTTATCCACCCCGAGTTTGACGAGGTAGTTACGCACGGCATTGGCGCGGTACTCGGAGAGGATGCGGTTGGATTCATCGTCGCCCACATTGTCCGTGTGTCCGCTGATCTCCACAGGCTTGCCTTGCTGACGAATAATCGTAGCCACTCGCTGCAGCTCGGTGATAGACGCCGGAAGGAGTGTATATTCAGCCGTTCTAAAGAACAGGTTGTTGAGCGTGATAGGTATCTCTTTTTCGATCATCTCCTGAATGGAGGTAACCTCCATGTTGTTCTCCATCGTCATGAACTGATGGGTATCGCGCAGGTCAATATTGTTGGATACAGGGAAGAGTTTCTCATTGTAAATATAATAACCGTAGTTCTTTCCCTCGGGCAGCACCATAAAGAACTGTCCGTCCTCGGGGTTGGTGCGTGTGTGACCGATCAGGCGTTGGGTTTCGAGATCTTCCCATTGAATCATTGTGGTCACAGGATTGCCGTCGGCGTCGGTGATCTTACCGGAAACGGTTACCACAGGTTGCGGACGGAACGACTCAGGTATAGCGAGTTGGCAGAGGTCGTTCTGCTTGTTCTCGCGCTTGGAGAAGTACGCCAGCGAACCGTCGGTGGAGATCTTGTACCAGCACTCGTTGCCTGCCGTATTCACACTCAAACCCATATTCACCGGTTCGCTCCACTCCGTCCAGCTGCGGTCATTCAAGCGCTTGGACACAAACACATCTGTACCGCCCACGCTGCTATGTCCCTCGGAGCAAAAATACAGGGTCTTCATGTCGGGGTGCAAGAACGGCGACCGGTCGGTGCGAGGGGTATTGATCTGCGGACCTAACCCGAAGGGTTTACCCCACTCTCCGTTATCTTGCTGCAGCGAGACGAAGATATTGATGGACATCTGGTGTTCGTGCGGCACTTTGCTCATCGCGGCGAACAGCAGTGCCTTGCCGTCGCTGGTGATCATAGCATCGCCCATCCACTCGCTGATATTGATCTTCTTCGGGAACGGTTGCAGTTTGCCCCAGCCGTCTTTTGTTCGGTTGGAGTACAACAGTTTGCCGTTCTTGAACACGATCATCGTCGAACCGTCCGCCGTAAGTGAGAGCGGCGCTTCGTTGGCGTCAGCGGTGTTGAGTTCGGCTACCGGTTCGGCTTTGCCCCAACCGTTCGAGGTCTTGCGACTGATGAAGATATCCTCTTTGCCAATATTCCCCGGTCGTTTGGTTCCGCAGAAGTACAACACGCTTCCGTCGGCGGCAATAACCGGTGCGTACTCATTTCCGTCCGGGGTGTTCACTCCTGCCCCTACGGACACAGCAGTACGCGACTTGTCCTCCGGCTCTTCGAGGATACGCACGAGTTCGGCATAGCGTCGGTCGTTGCCGAACGCCTGTTGGTGGGCTTTGGCGGTAGATAGGGCACCTTGACGGTTCTTGGATTTTATGTCATCGCGAATAAGTTGCTGCAACCGATAGTACGCCGGATACGCCGGGGCGACGAGGTCGATGTACTGATGGATGGAAATAGCACCTGACTGGAACTTGTTATGTGCGTCCGCCATGCGTGCATCAGCCTGTTTGTAATCGGCTATCGCATAAATCGGATAACTATTGTGGAACGCTGTGAACGCTACGAGCGTGGTATCCTCCAAGGTGATGGCACGCAGGGTAAGCCAGCAACTGTCACTGTAAGGATGAGGCAGATTCATCATTCCCCAACGGGTCGCCTCGATGCCATGCGAAGTCTGCGCATAGCGCACCAGATAGGTCTGCACCGTGTCGCGCCAACGCCCCGCTTCGGGATGCGAAGTGAGATAGGATTGTTGAGTGTACCAATCTTGCTTATTCACAAGCCGTTGCATCTCTTTTTCGGCAGCATGATCACGGGCTTTGTCGATATACGGACTGCTGGGATAACGGCTGATATAATCCAGGAAATCCTGTTCCGAGCCGTCTTCCGCTATGCGGTTGTACGCGAGGATACATATACGTTTCTCTGCCTCTGTGCGCTCGGTAGCGTCGGGATATTTGGCAACGAACTCCTGGTACGCCTCGACGCTGGATAGACTCTCCGCCTCCTTAAACGCCAACGCGTCACGGGTCTTGGTGACCTGCTGAATCATCTTCTTCGGCGCACGATCGTAGGTAGCAAGGAAGTCGTTGCACGCCTCGAGCGAATTTGCACGCTGCAATTCCAGTTGCGCAAACAGCGACACATTGGCGTACTCCGAGGCGTACATCTGCACCGTATAACCGTTCTTCTCGGCACGGGTCTGATCTTTCGCAGGCAAGGCTGACAATACGTCCTCGGAACGTGCAAGACAGTCGTACGCTTTCTTCAAGTCGCGCTTGGGGTTACCCCGCGATACGTAACACTTATACAAAGCAAACAACGCCGCATAATCATCGGGATTCTGCTGCTGCAAGCTTTGCAACTCCTGTTCAGCCGGAACAAACGCGCCGCTCTTGATCTGCTCGCTGCACGGATATACCGGTTCATCGGCTATAATTGACACAGAAAACAGGATCGCAAACAGCAATCCTATAACGCGCCTCTGACTAACTATCAATTGAAACATGCCACAAAGATACAAAAACTTTTTGAATTTTGCAAAAAAAATGACAAAAAACTTGCAAAAGTCAAAAAAAAAACGTAACTTTGCATGTTTTTTGTGTCTATATGCACAGGAATCCTTACGAATAACTGAAATTACGTGATAATGGAAAAACAATTTAAGTTGTGGAACGTGATTGTTGGCTGGGTGGTGTTTGCCATTGCAGCTGTCACGTATCTGCTGACTATTGAACCGACCGCATCGTTTTGGGACTGCGGCGAGTTCATCTCTTCGGCTGACAAACTGGATGTGGGTCACCCTCCCGGAGCACCGTTCTTTATGCTGATGGGACATTTCTTCTCATTGTTCGCCAGCGACGCGTCGCACGTAGCTATGTGCGTGAATGCCTTGTCGGCATTGGCGAGTGCGTTCACGATCCTGTTCCTGTTCTGGACGATCACCGCGCTAGCAAAGAAACTCGTTGCGCCGGATAGCCTCTCGCACATCATCGCCCTGCTTGGCGCAGGTGCAGTAGGCGCGTTGGCTTATACATTTAGCGACACGTTCTGGTTCTCGGCGGTAGAGGGCGAGGTGTACGCTTCGTCGTCGCTGTTCACGGCTGTCGTGTTCTGGCTGATCCTGAAGTGGTACGATCATGCTGACGACGAGGGCTCTGACAAATGGCTGATACTGATTGCCTACCTGATGGGACTTAGTATCGGTGTGCACCTGCTGAACTTGCTGACAATACCGGCTATCGTGCTCGTATATTACTTCCGTAAGTACGAGTTCTCGTGGGGCGGAGTGATTCTTGCACTGTTTGCCTCGGTAGGTATATTGGCGTTCGTACTGTACGGTATTATCCCGGGTGTACCGACCGTCGCAGGTTGGTTTGAATTGGCGTTCGTCAACGGAATGGGGCTGCCGTTCAATACAGGTCTGGCTGTATATCTCGTACTGCTGGCTGCCGCGCTCGTTTGGGCAATCGTCAGCACAGCCAAAGCCGAGAAGATTGGCACGCAACAGATCATCGCGTTCCTGTTGGCATTCACCCTCGCCGGTACGCCGTTCCTGAGAGAGAGCGTGGTGATTGGCGTACTGGTTGTGGCTGCATTGGCTGCTATCCTGTTTGCCAAGCGAGAATTGGTTTCGCCCCGATTGCTGAACACCGCAAGTCTGATGATTGCCGTAATCATTATCGGTTACAGCTCGTACGCAGCGCTCGTTATCCGTTCGAACGCTGACACCCCGATGGATCAGAACTCGCCGGACAACGTATTCTCGCTCAAGTATTATCTGAACCGCGAGCAGTACGGCGACACCCCGCTGCTGTACGGTCAGACCTACAATGCACCCGTTGAACTCGAGATTCGCGGCAACATGTGTATCCCTGTCGAGAAACAAGGGAACGCACAATATGCTCCCGCGCCGCGCGTAGAGGGCGAAAAAGACCACTACGCCATCACCGGCTACAAGACACAATACGTGTACATGAAGGAGTTTATGATGCTCTTCCCGAGAATGTGGTCGGCACAAGGCTCCCATGTGGCTGCTTACAAGGAGTGGGCAAACATCAAAGGGCGTCGTGTGCGCTACGACTACTGCGGACAGCAGAAGACCGAGTACGTGCCTACCTTCGGCGAGAATCTGAGATTCTTCTTCCGCTACCAAGTTAACTACATGTACTGGCGATACTTTATGTGGAACTTCTCGGGTCGTCAGAATGACCTGCAGGGCTACGGCGAGATACACAAAGGCAACTGGATCACCGGTTTCCACGCTATCGACAATGCGATGCTTGGCGATCAAGATATGCTGCCTACCGAACTCAAGGAGAACAAAGGTCACAACGTATATTACATGTTGCCGTTGCTGCTCGGACTGATTGGTCTCGTTTGGCAAATAACCAAAACCGACAGCAAGCAGCTTAAAGAGAACGGATTGGTTAAGGCTGTCAAGGATCGTGTAGGTCTGCGCTCGTTCTCTGTCACTGCGTTGCTGTTCCTGCTGACCGGCTTGGCTATCGTGGTCTATCTGAATCAGACACCTTATCAACCGCGCGAGCGTGACTACGCGTACGCGGGGTCGTTCTACGCGTTCTGTATATGGATCGGCTTTGGCGTGCTGGCGCTGATTGACAGCGTATCGCAATCGTTGAAGTCGGAGAGTGGCAAGACCTTAGCAGCAGCTGTAGTTACGTTGGTTACCCTACTCGTGCCTGCACAGATGGCTTCGCAGAACTGGGACGATCACGACCGTTCGCAACGTTACGTCTGCCGTGACTTCGGAGCCAACTACCTCAAGTCCTGCCAACCGAATGGCATTATCTTCTCCAACGGCGACAACGATACCTTCCCCCTCTGGTACAACCAAGAGGTTGAGGGCGTAGGCACAGATCTGCGTGTGTGCAACCTGTCGTACCTGCAAACCGACTGGTATATATCCCAGATGAAACGCCCGTACTACGACTCACCGGCATTGCCTATCTCGTGGGAGTACAAGGACTTTATGCCCGGCACTAACGAGGTCGTTTGGACGGACAACCGATTAGGTCAGCCGCTGGAGGTTAGCAAGGCGTTCCAGTTCCTGCGCTCCGACGATCCGAAGACCAAGAACCGTGAGGGTGAGAACTACCTGCCATCTGACCAACTCTACGTACTGGCGCCCGACGGTTCGCAGATCCTGATGAAGAAAGCCCGCCGGTTCACACGCTCGGAGATGATGATCATGGAAATGCTCAGTCAGAACAACTGGCAACGCCCGATGTACTTCGCCGTAAGCGTAGGCCCGGACTACTATATGGGTCTGGAGCCGTACTTCGAGTGCACAGGTCTGGCGTATCGCATCACGCCTAACCGATCGCCGAACAATCAGTCGCGCGTAGCGGTCGAGGAGATGTACGACAATATGATGAACAAGTTCCAGTACGGCAACTGCAAAGCCGAGGGGATCTACCTCGACGAGAACACACAGCGCATGTGCCGCACACACAGGATGATGTTCTCACAACTCGCCGAGGTACTCGTCAACCGTCATGATTACGAGCGCGCAACAGCCGTGCTTGACAAGGCGTTCGAAGAACTTCCGGGCACGAACATCCCCTACGACTACACTGCCGCGTCGATGGCAATTCTCTACCTGAGAATGGGTGAAAAGGACAAAGCCGCACCGGTTCTGCGTGAGGTGGCTAAAACCAGTGCCGAGTATATCCTCTGGGGTAAGTCACTCAGCAAGGAGCATCGCAAAGCGATGAAGAGCACCATTGATCACCATGACGCTGTACTCGGATATATCCTCCAGCAGTGCGAACGTAACGGTCTGCACGACATCGTTGAGGACTACTACCGCATCTACGACGAAGCGGGAGTGTAAGAAAAATTCTGTCAAATATATTAATAATTGTATTTTGCGTATATTAACTACTGCTGCGACTTCTGAGATGCGTGAACAATTGTTGGAAAAGTTTATTCAATCTCGCCCGAACGTCACGGATTTATCGGAAGAAGACATTATGAACGAAGTCCGCGCTGTGCGCTATGCTTAACTCAAGGATTTGTACTTATTGTCCTTCGCAGAAACAATAGATGCAGATTATATTATTACCGGCAACAAAGATTTATTAGTATTGAAAAACAATCAAGACACACGAATCTTTTCGCCATCGGAATTTAAGTTATTATTATAATAGCACCACACTGCCCTCAACAGTGGAAAAAAAATGAGGTGAAGGAGTGCCTCGGATGGCACTCCGAGCGAAGCGCACCGAGGAGTCCCCACTCCGAGGATAATGCGCAAGCATAGAACAAAGACATAAAAGACGTTTATTGACGTTGTTTGCGACTACTTCGAATCTTCGCAAAATTCACACACAGTCCAGACAACAACAGTGAATGTCCCGTGGGTATGTAAATATCTACTCCACGCCTGTACAAAGGGCGAGGTGGGTTGTACATATCAGGCGTGGACTTCGGTTGTTTTTCTACTGTGTGGGGGATTGCGAAGCCCTGAAGTAGCGTGAAAGACAAGTGAATTTCACGCTTTTGCTGTATATATACATTAACCATTTTATATGCCAATCCCTGAAGGCGTAAGAGGGGAAACAAAATTTAACAATTATGAAAAAGAAACTATTTACATTTTTGCTTGCTTTTGTAGCAAGTATTGGTCTAACCTACGCCGAAAGAGTCAAAATCGGTAATTTGTATTACGACCTTGATGCCGCGAGACTGACAGCAGAGGTAACATATCAATCGAGGTCAGCATCGTCTAACTATACATTGAAAAGTGCAAACATCCCTGCGTCACTAAATTATGGAGGGCAAACCTACATTGTCACAACCATCGGCTCTTTTGCTTTCGTTGGTTGCAGCAGTTTGACTTCGATAACTATCCCCAATAGCGTGACAGAAATCGGCACTTCAGCTTTCGATGGTTGCAGTAGTTTAACATCTTTGACACTCCCTAACAGCGTCACAAGTATCGGAGATGAGGCCTTCGAAAATTGCTATAGTTTGACCTCTTTGACTATTCCAAGCAGCGTCACAAGTATCGGCCAATATGCTTTCAATAGTTGCTTTCGTTTGACCTCAGTGACTATACCTAATAGTGTCAAAAGCATCGAGGGAACAGCTTTCGTTAATTGCAACAGCTTGCCTGTTATTGATAATATCCGTTATGCAGATACTTATTTAGTTAGAGCAGTTGATCAATCGCTTTCTTCATATACAATACAAGAAGGAACAAGATGGATAGCATGTGGTGCTTTCTATAATTGCAGCAACATGACCTCTATAACTATTCCAAATAGTGTCATAAGTTTTGGAGGAGAAGGAGAAGAAGTGTTCTATGGTTGCAACAGTTTGCCTATTATTGATAATATTCGTTATGCAGATAAATATTTGGTTGAAGTCGTTGACAAATCGCTTTCTTCATATACAATAAAAGACGGAACAAGATGGATTGGTAGTGAAGCTTTTTATAATTGCCATAGTATGACCTCGGTAACTATTCCAAATTGTGTAACAGCCATCGGTATCGGTGCTTTCAGTAATTGCAGCGGTTTAACCTCGGTGACCATCCCTAACAGCGTAACAAGTATCGAAGCAGGTGCATTCAGTAATTGCAGCGGCTTGACCTCGGTGACTATTCCCAACAGTGTCACAAGCGTTGGGTACAGAGCTTTCACTGGTTGCAGCAGTTTGACCTCGGTCGTATGGGATGCCACTAACTGTGAGCCTTTTTTTCACGGCTCCGAATTTTTAGACGTGAGTGCACTTCCTTTTTACAGCCTTAACGATCAAATTATATCTTTTACAATCGGGGAAAATGTGAAAATTATTCCTGCGTGTTTATGCTATGGAATGGAAAATGTTTCTAAAATTTATATTCCATGTTCTGTAGATAGTATAGGGGAATCCGCTTTTTACCGTTGCAATGTTGTTCCTCGTTCTTGTGGAAAAGCAACACAAAATACAGACCATTTTAAAATTTGTATAGAGGCGGATATATCATCTCTTCCCCAATGGGTTCAGGACACTATAACGAAAAACGAACCAACAACAGATTGGGATCAGTTACCTAAGAGATATGTACAACATACATATAACAACACATACGATAGTGTCATCAATATTGTATCTCTAAATATCGGTCACGTTGATTCTATACAACTATTAGACACTATTCTTTGCCATCGTGGTGCTGCAATATGTGATCCTTTGGGTAATTGTCAGGAATTCTATGAAAATGGTGTATTTAGTTATACCTGTCAAAATGTCTATGGATGTGACAGTGTGGTTACTCGTAATGTTTTTGTGAGACAAGATACTACTTATCTTCCTGATACAACAATTTGTTATTTGTCGGACTTATGTATAGATGGTGATTGCTATGAATGGCCTACTACAGATTTGATTGCTTATCAAAACAATTGGTTTACATGGAATCGCACACTGATAACTAAGTCCGGCTGTGATAGTGTTGTGTCAATTAAGGTTTACTCTTCAAAAATTGTCACTCCTACAATAAAAACAACACATGAACAAGATTATAGTAATAGTGGAAAAATAACATTAAGCGGAGGAAAATACGATTACTATACTTTAAATGGCGAAAGGAATAAAAGTTTGTATAACCTTCGAGGTGGTGAATATACTCTGGCTTTCTATAACAAAGTTTGCGACGAACCGGAAGAAAAAATAGTGCAAATATATCGCTATGGTATGCGAGTGAATAGCATGTACTATCTATTGAACGAAGAAAACCACACTGCCACCTTGACCTATCGTGGAACTTCGTATAGTGATTATTCAGGCGAGTACTCGGGCAATCTCACTATTCCAGAAAGTATTACTTTTGACGGAGTGGAATATCTAGTAACAGGAATTAACAATTCAACGTTTAGCGGTTGTAGTAATATCAAATCTATTACATTAGAATCTAAAACACCTATTACGATGCCGTACAATAGCGGCTTATCAAATAGCTGCGTAATATACGTGCCTTACGGATCATTAAGCGCATACAAGTCTGCAAACTATTGGAGCGAATACAATATTCATGTCATAGATCCATCACATGCTGTAGTTACATGTAGAGCAACATCTGCAAGTATTGTTGTTGGCAATAATGATGAGCAAAAGCATATTGCCTCGTGTGGCGTAAACGGAGCTGAAGAATTTGCTGGAAATGTTATAGAATATTGCGGTTTGGAACCGGAAACCACAAGTTCCAATGTTTCGTTCAAAGTGAAGACTATCGAAGGTGATGTAGATGAGGTAATTTGTTCATTCACTACAACTGCACTTACGCTTATTACTCAACAGCCGAGAATCGCATCAAGTAGTACGGCTATACTGCTGGCGGAAACGAACATGGCTGATGCAGAAGTGAACTGCGGATTTGAGTGGCGACGTGACAATCAGCCCGAGGCTATGGCAAGTACAAAGGTTTATGCTCCTGTTGCCAATGGCGTAATGGCAGGACGATTGAAAGGACTCAAAGATGATGTATATTACAAGTACCGTGCGTTCTATGAGTCAACGGCAGGAAACACGTATTACGGAGATTGGCAGTATATCTTTACGGGCGATAATACCATTGAGTTTGATCCTGTAATGTACACCTATCCGGCACAAGCCGTAACAGAAACAACCGCAACACTCAAAGGCTATGCACTTGCCGGATCAGATGATTTCACGGAACAAGGCTTCGAGTATTGGGTAGAAGTGCGCGTTATCATACAAAACGGCAGTAATGCCCCGCGTCGTGCTTACCATTCTGCAATTGGCGAACATATGACCGTTCAGGCTTCAGGCATCAGTATGAAGGTAACACTGACCAATCTTGATGAAGGTTCGGTATATAAGTACCGTTCGTACGCCGTTGTTGACGGACAAACAGTTTATGGTTCAGAGGAGACCTTTACCACACGTGGCGAATACCTCTATACCGTTACCTTCGTAGATTATGACGGCACGATCCTCGGCACAGACAAAGTACACTACGGCACTGCTGCCACTGCCCCAGAAGATCCGACACGTGAGGGCTACAACTTCGCTGGCTGGGATACCGACTTTAGCAACGTAACCGACGACCTAACCATAACTGCAACATATAGTATTGCAACCGCATTGCCCGAAACACAAGCTAACGGCTGCGGTGTTCACAAGTTCCTCCGCAACGGGCAAATCTTCATTCTCCGCGATGGCAAGACCTATACCGTGCAAGGGCAAGAGGTAAAGTAACCCACCCGTTTTCCAAGGGGATTCTACCTTATACAAATCAGGAGACTTTTGCGAGTCTCCTGATTTGTGTTGTGAAATACACTAAACTGCACTTTTATTCTAATTCCTCTTTGTTTTTTGCAATTTGCACTTGTTATTCCTCTTTATTTTTCAGAAAAAGCACTTGTTATTCCTCTTTATTTTTCTTAAACTCTTGCATAATTGATTTATTTTTTGTACCTTTGTGCCGTCTAATTAAAAATCTGTACTATGTATATCGAACGTTCCATTGACAAGGCACTTTTAGAGTGGAAAGACAAAGCCAATCGCAAACCGCTATTACTGCGTGGCGCACGCCAGATAGGCAAATCGACAGCCGTTCAGCATCTTGGTGAGCAGTTTACGTACTATATTGAAGCGAATTTTGAGAAGAACGCTAAACTCAAGACGCTCTTTACCACCAATCTATCCGTGCATGACATTGCAGCGGGCATAGGAAATCTGTATAATCAGCCGATCGTCTCAGGAGAAACATTGCTATTTTTGGATGAGATTCAAGGCTGCCCTGAAGCGATACATAGTTTGTGGTTTTTCAAAGAAGATTTTCCAGAGCTGCATGTTATTGCAGCCGGTTCGTTATTGGATATTGCTCTAAAAGAAGATATGCCAACCTACGGCGTCGGACGTATTCAGTCGCTATATATGTACCCGTTGTCGTTTGATGAGTTCTTGGCGGCAACCGGACATTCTATGTGGATAGATGCCAAGCGCAAATCAAGTCCGCAAGCACCTATATTGGATGTGCTACATGAACAGTTGTCAAACAGTTTCCGCACATTCCTGATGACCGGCGGAATGCCTGCAAGTGTGGTAGCTTGGATTGAACATAACGATTACCTTGCATGTCAAGATGAAATAGAGAATATAGCTGATAGTTACGACTATGACTTCAAAAAATACGCCAAACGTATATCTCCGGATTTACTCAAAGCAGTGCTGCGTAGTGCTGTGTTGCAGGGAGGAAAGAAATTCGTCTATAGCCACGTTGAAGGTGCTTACAGTACAGATGAAGTCAAGAAAGCCTTAGGATTTCTCTGTGATGCAGGTCTGCTGCATCGCGTACAACATACAGCAGCTAATGGATTGCCATTAGGCGCGGAAGTGAACAAAAAATTCACGAAATATATCCTGTTAGACAGTGGACTGCTGTTGAGCCTACTGAATATGGATGCCAATGGAGCGCACGAACTGACGCAAGATATATTGACAGCTACAGCCGCCGACTTGGTGGATAAAGGCAGCTTGACAGAGATGGTCGCCGGACTGGAACTTATCAAATATGCTTCTCCGAAACGTAAATGTGAGTTATTCTACTGGGAGAATCTGGCAAACGGAACTACATCAGAGGTGGATTATATCCTGTCACGAGATATGAAAGTGCTGCCGATGGAAGTGAAGTCCGGTACAAGCGGGAAGATGAAGAGTCTCAGACTGTTCATGGAAAAGAAAAATCTTACGCACGCTATCCGCTGCTCGATGGAGAATTTCTCGCAGTTGCCAAAAGAAGGCATAGACATTATTCCACTTTATGCAATAGCGAATATATAACCCAACGGCATCTGCGTCCTCCGCGATGGTAAGACATTCACCGTGCAGGGGCTGGAAGTGAGATAAAGGGCGGCGGATACTATCCGCCTGAAATACAAAGAAAATAAATATAATGGAGTGAATTCAATTCACTCAAAACGGACGGAGTGAGGATTCACACGGACAAATGAAAGGTATCAACGGCAAAGGTCGCTGATGCTTTTTTTGGCGCCCATTTGAGGCTACTGTGTAGTTGATGAATATAGTGATAGTATAGTCAGCATCCGATGAGCACCCGATGAGCATCCGATGAGCACCCGATGCAAGACCGAGGAAAGAGCGAGGAAAGAACGGAGCTGACAACAAAAAGTTGCGAGTTGGATCAGTTCTTGAGTTTAAGTATCACGTAGATGATGATCGGTGCGGCGACGAGGGACGAGAGCGTGGAGATAGGCAGCGAGAGACTCAGGCTGTAGGAAGCAAGTGAGACAAGGCAGTCACACAACAACAGCAGGTTGGCGCCTATCAAGGCGCAAGCAGGTACAGTCAGGCGGTGATTGGAGGTGTGCATGATGCCTCGCGCAAGATGCGGGACAGCTACGCCGATGAAGGCGATGGGACCACACCATGCCGTAACGCCGCCAGCCAGCAACGAGGTGGCAAGCACTATACCCAGACGCGTACGCGATATATTGATCCCGAGCGCACGCGCGTAGTTCTCGCCGAGAAGCAAGCCGTTGAGCGGTTTGAGCAGCAAGGTAACCATCACAGCGCCTACGAGCAGTACGACAGTCATCACTTGTAATTCCTGCCAACCGACAGAGGAGAGCGAACCCAGCGTCCACACGATGAACAACTTGAGTGCATCGGGGTTGGCGATGTTCTGCATGATGTTCACCAAGGCTCCGGCTATCGCACCGACCATCATGCCGACAATCAGCAGGCTGACATTATCCTTCACTTTCCCCGCGACACTCATCACCAGCAGCAGTACAAGTGTCGAACCGATGATAGCCGCCGTGGCAATCGTCCCTGCGCCGGCACTAACCATGCCGAACAGCGAGGTACACATCACCACAAACGCTACGCCAAGGCTCGCACCGGAACTGACACCCAAGATGTACGGGCCAGCCAGCGGATTACGGAACAAGGTCTGCATCAATATGCCGCTCACACTCAACGCACTGCCAGCAAGAATTGCGGTCAGGGCTTTCGGCAGACGAATATTGATGAAGATGTGATGATAGATGCTGTCTGCCCCACTCTGCTCCCACAACACACGCGGCGAAAAGAGCGTACTGCCCAAACAGACGTCTGCCAGCAGCAAAGCCAACAAGGCTACGCTGAGCAGGGTGAAGAGAAATATGTGGCGATGATTACGCATTGCAACTGCAAAGTTACAAAAAAAATTGCACATCTGCAAGTTTTTTGCTCACAAATGTGCAATTTTTTCAATTTTGCCTTGACAGGTTGGCTGTCTGGCAGCGTGCTTACTCTTGATTGAGCGTGATGCGGCGGAAATCCTTGATGGTGACGTTCTGCTTCTTGAGTACGTCCTTCACCAGTTCCTTGCTCTCGCTCATGATGTAAGCCTGCTCAACGAGCGTGCTCTCCTTGAGGAACTTACCCAGACGGCCTTGGGCGATCATCTCAATCTTCTTCATATTGAGGTTAGCCTCAGCCTGTGAGGGTACGTTAGCGCGGATACCGCGAGCGATCTCAGCCTGCTCCTCTGTGAGCCAGCCTTTCGCAGTGTTGGAAGCGATATGATCGTCGCTGTCGCAGTGAGCGGGGTTCAGACCAGCCTTGCGGAGCTCTTGCTCAACGGCTTTGTTGATCTCGTCCTGTTTGGTCTTCTCGATAGCTACAGCCAGCTCTTTGGCTTTCACTTCCTCAGCTACATGATCAGCGTCGAGGGCGATAGGAGCCATAGCGGCAACCTGCATCGAGATGCCGTGAACGGTCTCGTGGTCAGCACCGGCGTTAGCAGCAACGAGCGAGGAGAGTTTGTTACCCAGGTGGTTGTAAGCGTCAACAACGTCACCCTCGAGGAAGGTGTAGTCGCTGAGTTCCATCTTCTCACCTGTCACACCCGAACGCTCGGTTACGAGGTCTTGAGCGGTGAAGTCACCGATCTTCAGTGCCTTAAGCTCTTCGAGGTTAGCGGGACGGTTAGTGAAGGCTGCGTCAAGGATGAGCTTAACCATGCCAACGAAGTCAGCGTTCTTGGCAACGAAGTCCGTTTCGCACTTCACGCCTACGATGCAGCCGAAGCCGTTCTCAGCCTTGGCGAATACAGCACCCTCGGAAGCCTCGCGCTCCGAACGCTTGGCAGCGATAGCCTGACCGCGCTTACGCAGCAGGTCTTTAGCAATCTCGAAGTCGCCGTTAGCCTCCTCAAGGGCTTTCTTTACGTCCATCATACCGGCACCGGTGATGTCACGCAGTTTCTTAATATCAGCTAATGTTACAGCCATAATTCTAATTAAAAATTAAAAATGCAAAATTAAAAATTATTCGGCGGCGGGTTCTTCGGCGGAAGCTTCGGCTTTAGCCTCAGCTACTTTCTCAGCTTCCTCTTTCGGGGCAGCTTTGCGTACGCGGGTGCGGCGCTCACGGGGAGCGGGAGCCTCAGCGGTAGCCTGAGCCTGTGCAGCCTCTTCGTCAGCCTTCTCAACCTTGCGCTCTTCCAGACCTTCCTTGATAGCCTCGCAAACAGCGTTTACGATAACCTCGATAGACTTCTGTGCGTCGTCGTTGGCAGGAATAACGTAGTCGATAGGATTAGGATCAGAGTTCGTATCAACGATACCGAATACGGGGATACCCAGACGGTTAGCCTCAGCAACGGCGATGTGCTCTTTCATTACGTCAACAACGAACAATGCGCTCGGCAGACGAGTCAGGTCAACGATTGAGCCGAGGTTCTTCTCGAGTTTCTCGCGCTGACGGGTGATCTGCAGCTTCTCACGCTTCGACATGTTGTCCATCGTGCCGTCAGTCATCATCTTGTCGATCTGGCTCATCTTCTTCACAGCCTTGCGGATTGTGGGGAAGTTGGTGAGCATACCACCAGCCCAACGCTCGGTGATGTACGGCATAGCGATCTCTTGAGCCTTGGCAGCGATGATCTCTTGTCCTTGCTTCTTCGTGCTTACGAACAGGATCTTGCGACCCGAACGTGCGATGTTCTTAAGAGCCTCAGCAGCCTCCTCGATCTTGAGGGCTGTCTTGTTGAGGTCGATGATGTGAATACCATTGCGCTCCATGTAGATGTAGGGAGCCATGGCGGGATTCCATTTGCGCTTGAGGTGACCGAAGTGGCAACCTGCCTCAAGCAACTGGTCAAAATTGGTTCTCATTTAATTTGATTAGTTTGAATAATGTTAATTATTTGTCCGTTACCGCACAGCGCAGAGAAAAGGCGTTATGCAGCAATCTTGGGGTAGTGGCTGTTGCCAATCCCCAAGATTTGGATGTTAACGTTTACTGAACTGGAAGTGACGACGAGCCTTGGGCTGACCGGGTTTCTTACGCTCTACCTCACGGGCGTCGCGGGTCATGAAGCCTTCAGCTTTGAGTGCACTCTTGTCTTCAGGGTTGATCTTAACGAGTGCGCGAGCGATAGCCAGACGCAGAGCTTCTGCCTGACCTTTGAATCCGCCACCGTCAAGGTTAGCCTTGATGTCATATTTTTCAGCTACACCCAGCTTCTCCAGCGGTTGCTTAACCACGTATTGGAGGATCGAGCTCGGGAAATAAACATTGAGGTCACGACCGTTAATCGTGATTTGTCCGGCACCTTCCTTTACATAAACGCGTGCCACAGCGGCCTTACGACGGCCTAATGCATTGATTACTTCCATTGTCTCGATTATTTAAGGGTGTTAATGTCAATTTGGATGGGTTGCTGAGCCTGTTTGTCGTGCTCTGCACCTGCGAACACGTACAGATTACCGATGAGCTTGTCGCCCAGACGGTTCTTCGGCAGCATACCTTTTACTACTTTGCGGATGAGTTTGTCAACGCCTTTGTTCTTCAGGTCTTGCGGAGTGAACTCGCGCTGACCACCGGGGAATCCCGTGTAACGAACGTAGGTACGATCCGTCCACTTGTTGCCGGTCATACGAACCTCGTCGGCATTGATAATGATTACGTTGTCACCGCAATCCACGTTCGGCGTGAACTGGGGTTTGTACTTGCCACGCAGGAGGTTAGCCACCTTCGTGCACATACGACCAAGAATCTGGTCTTTCGCATCGATAACGACCCAACGTTTCAGGTCACGAGCAGCTTCTTTGCTCACCGATACGGTTTTGTAATTGTTGTATTCCATTTGTTTTGTTTGTTTTGGCTGAATCGACAGACCTCTATTGAGCGCCTACGCGCACTGCCCAATTCAGCGGTTAAAATAATGTTTGCACACTTTAGCGCACACTATGGCGCGAAAAAGCGTACAAAGGTATAAAAAAGTTTTTAAATATGCAAATTTTTGCGTATTTTTTTTCTCTCTACCCGCAAATCGTATTCTTTATATGACAATTAGATAGACAGAATCTGCATTGCAGCCCATTTATCCGGCTTGACATCTTTCTTTTCGCGAATAGCTTTGCTCAGCGGAACATACACGATCTCGTCGTTCTTGATACCGATCATGATGCTGCGCTGCTCTTCGTACAACGCCTGCACGGCTGCCATGCCCATGCGCGAGGCAATGATGCGGTCGTAAGCCGTCGGACTGCCGCCGCGCTGCAGGTGACCGAGGATCGTTACGCGGGTGTTGTATTCCGGGTGCACTTTCTCCAGCTCTCTGGCTACGGTCTGCGCTCCGCCCTCTACAGCGTGCTCCTGAACAAGTACGATACTGGAGTTCTTGCTCTTGCGGCGACCCTGACCGATAGCCTCCTCAATCTGCTCCTGAAGGGCTGCACGTTCGGGGATAATTGCTGCCTCAGCACCTGATGCAATGGCTGCGCTCAACGTCAAGAAACCAGCGTCACGTCCCATCACCTCAACAAGGAACACACGCTCGTGGCTCGTAGCGGTGTCGCGAAGTTTATCAACGCACTCCATGATTGTGTTCAAGCTGGTGTCATAACCGATGGTCGAGTCCGTGCCCCACAGGTCGTTGTCAATCGTACCGGGCAGACCGATGATCGGTACATTATATTCTTGCGCGAGCAAGCGCGCGCCTGTGAACGTGCCGTCACCACCGATAACAACGAGTGCATCTATCTGCTCCTTCTGCAAGGTTTCATAGGCTTTCTTGCGTCCTTCGGGGGTCTTGAACTCCATGCAACGGGCAGATTTCAGGATCGTACCGCCACGCTGAATGATACCTGACACGTCTTGCGAGGTCAGTTCTTTGATCTCGTCGTCAATCAGTCCCTGATACCCGCGATAGATACCCTTGGCCTTGATACCATTGACGATACATGTACGCACAACCGCACGGATAGCGGCGTTCATTCCCGGCGAGTCACCACCTGAGGTGAGCACACCAACGGTGTTAATCTTGTACTCCATAATTATGTTAGTTTAGTTAGTTTGTCTCTCACTTGCTCCATCAGCCACAGCGGTGTGGATGTGGCTCCGCATATTCCTACTTTATCTGCCTGCCGGCAATCGTCCACCAAGTCTTGCGTCAAGTCTTCCGGTGACGTAAGGAAATAAGAATGCGCGTTTGCGTCCTTACAATGGTTAAACAGCACCGCGGCATTTGAACTCTTCGTTCCGCCTACAAACAGCACCACATCTTGCTCCCTTGCAAACTGTTTTAGCTGCTCTACCCTGTTCGCCACAGCTCGGCAGATAGTATCGTGCCACTCAAAGAATCCCGAACGTCGCGTCTCAATCGCATCAATGAGCCTATGAAAATCTTCGATGCTCTTCGTTGTCTGCGAAAACAAATAGATCGGTCGAGTGAAATCCAGTGCGTCGGCTTCTTCGGGTTTCTCTACAACAATCGCGGTGTTATTCGTTTGCCCTTGCAGTCCGATAACCTCAGCGTGCCCGCGTTTACCGAAGATCACTATCTGCGCACGCGGATCGTCATGTTTGTGGGCGTTGTAGGTAGCAGCTATACGCTCTTGCAAGCGTTTAACCACCGGACATGTGCCGTCAATAATCGTATTACCGTTCTGCTCAGCTATCCAATAGGTCGAGGGCGGTTCGCCGTGCGCTCGTAACAATACTCGTGCGTGGTGAATGGTACGCAGGTCATCGTAGTCAATCGTTTCCAACCCTAAGTCCTCCAGGCGTTTGACCTCCTGACCGTTGTGAACAATATCGCCCAAGCAGTAAAGTTGCCCTGTTTGCTGCAACTCGTTTTCTGCACGGCGGATAGCACCTGTCACGCCCGCACAAAAACCGCTATGCTTGTCAATTGTTACTTGCACTTTTCGTCAAATATGCGATAGATGTGACTCATTTGCTCTTCACGCGTCATGTTGGAATTATCCACGACAATTGCATCTTCGGCTTGGCGCAGTGGCGATTCGGCGCGGTGTGTGTCGCGATAGTCACGATCATTAACGTCAGCCAGCACATCCGCCATGACGGGTTGTTCGCCTTTCTCAATCAGTTCCTTGAAACGTCGTTCGGCACGCACCTCAGGTGTGGCGGTAAGGAATAGCTTCAACTCAGCATTGGGGAAAACCACTGTACCTATATCCCTTCCGTCCATCACGATGCCGCCATTTTTACCCATCTGTTGCTGTTGCGCCACAAGGAACCGGCGCACCTCGGGAATAACGGCAATCTGCGAGGCAACATTGCCCACCTCAAGCGTACGGATCTGCTTCTCGACATCCTCGCCATTGAGTGTGACGTGCTGTGTGCCATCGGGCTGAATAGCAAAATCTATATGAATCTGCGGCAGCAGGGCTATAATTTGCTCATTGCTCAGTCTTTCGACTTTCGACTTTCGACTTTCGACTAAAGCGCACAACGCCACAGCGCGGTACATTGCACCCGTGTCTATATAACGATAACCGGCATATTGCGCCAGTTGCTTGGCAATAGTGGATTTGCCACACGACGAATAGCCGTCAATGGCTACGATGATCTGTTTCATGGTGATCTATATTATATCCGCCAAACTTGGCGGATGAATTATTTCATCAGCGAGTTCACATCCAGCGCAATACTGGCTTGGTACGTGAAGTTCGACTTCGACATCTGGCTCATAGCAAACCCGATACGCAACATCTTGATGCGCAAACCTACACCGGCAGCAAAACCTGCTAGCGAACGCTGGTCTTGCAGGTTGAACTCCATACGGCGGCGATGGTTGTAACTCAAGGTAAAATAGAACTTCTCGCTCTTGGGCACGATATCTATCGCCCAAATGGTGTGACGCATCATCATGTCGAACACGCCAACCTCTTTGACGGGTAGTTCTGTTTCATTCAGACGGCTGTAGCCGAGATCCCATTGCTGGATGTTATGAATCGTAAGTGAGAATCGCAACGGTGCGTGCTTCACGCGGTAGTTGATGCCAAGCTCAAGATTCAGTGGCAACATCTCCAGGTGTTGCCCTGACTCGTCAGAGTGAAAGCCCTTGAGCTGCCAACCGATGTTCTTCAATGCCAAACCGATCTGCAATGTCGTATCTTTCATCTGGAAATGTGCGCCGACATCCGCACCGAGGGCAAACGAGCTGTATGACTCATAGAACGACATCACCGGTTTGAGCGCTACGCCTACCACGAACATCTGTCCGAGTTGGCGCGCGTAAGCCGCCTCAAGCAATATATCCCGCGCACCAAACGTTGCACCGGTTAGTTCGCCTGAACTCTCCGCATAACGCATCGTGCCATAGTCAAGGTAGTGTACACCTACTGCAAAGTAATTCGGACGCTCCGGTTTGCCGTCCGCTGACGAGCTGACCCGCTCACCTGCTAACCGTTTCGATTCGCCGAAGTTGTAGCCGTACATAGCGCTACCAAAATGGTTGCTGCCGTAGTAGGCGTAACCGATCTGCACAATATTGTGCGTCAGACTGCCGAGCAAAGCTGGGTTGGCGAATGCCGAACTCAGTTCGCCGTCACGGATGGAGATGTTCTCACCACCCAAGGCATTCTGACGCGCCGAAACAGGCAAGTCAAGAAACGCGAACGTCGATGTACCGCTACCAACATATTGACCACGCGCAGAGAGCGTAGCCAATAGTACTGAAAACAGCACAACAAAGCGCACTATGTATCGGTCAGATTTCACACTTGCACAAATAAAGCGCACAAAGTTACGAAAAAAAAATGATATTTGCAAGTTTTTTGACAAATTATTTTGTGTTTGGCCTAAATTGTTGCCTCCTGTAGCATATCAACACACGAAAAGAGAGGCGATTTGCCCCTCTTCTCGTGATATGATGGTTCGTCGTTAGCGAACGAATTGTCCTGCCGGGGTATAGATGCGCCCGTCGCGCAGGATGAACAATTGTCCGTTCTCGATAAACTTCTGATAGGTCGCACCTGCCTGACTGTTGTCCAAGCCCGTGCCCGTGTCAGACGCAATGTAGAAGTAACCACCGAAAGCTTCCCACTCCGCGTTGTAGGTTGTCTGGAAGTAGATAACCTTCGCACCTGCATGGGCGGCATCCACTACATAATCATTGTCCATTCCGTCCGGATACCAAGTCTTGGCTGCTCCATCCTCTACCTTGGCGACCTTGAGTTTGTCATCAACTGCAAGCGTTACGCTTAGGTAATACTCATTGGCTTTATCAGGATTAGCCTTGAACAGGTACTCTGCTGCCGGCGTCCAGCTGTTGAATGTGCCCAACAGGTAGTAGCCGTCTTCCGGTGTCACAATCGGCTCACCTCCAGAAGGAATCTCTTCCTTGGCGTACCATGTACCTTTGACTTTCGTGCCCTCTGCACCGTCCGGGTAGAAGTACGGCTTGTTAGTATTCCATGTCAAGTCAACGGTCTGCGTTGTGCCATTGTTGAAGATGATATTTACATACTTCGACGGGAAGGTGTACGAGTAGATGTCGTAACCTTGCTCTGTGCCTGACTCTTTTCTGGCGGTCACACTCTGTGCTGCAACTTTCGTCAAAGCCTCACCCGGCCACTGCTTGTAGGCATCACCATCACCAAGCCAAACATACGCATTCACAGTTTCCCAGTTGACGTTGTTCACAAAGTAAACTGTCACTGTCTCGCCGGGCTGCGGATCGTCGCCGCCTGCTACGAAGTTTCCGGTTACGCAGAGCTTGCCTTCTTTAACCTCAACAGTCATGTCACCGGCCTCGGCCAAAGTAACCTTAATATTGTTATTGTCTGTTCCTTCAACAACACCCTTTGAAGAGCACTCGGCATCAACTTGAGCAAAGCCTAAAGCGTTGTCCCAATTCCAATCACTCGGAACAACCTTGAATTGGCAGTCACCGGCTTGCAACGTTACAGTTGCTTTGCCGTCAACCAAAGCTACAGCCTTGCTACCATCCCAATTTTCTCCACCGATTGCAGGGTCGCTACCAATCAAGAGGTAAGTTACTGCCGGTTGAGGATCGTCACCGCCTGCTTCGAAGTTACCGGTTACGCAGAGTTTGCCGGCCTTAACCTCAACGGTCATATCACCGGCCTCAGCCAAAGTAACCTGAACGTTGCCCTGATCGCCTTCAGAAATACCCTTGGAAGAGCACTCGGCATCAACTTGGGCATAGCCAAGAGCATTCTCCCAATTCCAGTCACTCGGAACAACCTTGAACTCGCAAGCACCGGCTGACAGCGTTACAGTTGCTTTGCCATTAACTAATGCAACTGCATCTTTACCCTCCCATGCACCGATTGCTGCATCGCTACCAATCAAGAGGTAAGACTCTTCAGGTTGAGGATCATCACCACCGCCTTGGCCTTCTTGATACTTGCCAAGCAAAATCGCTTTCACTTTCTTCTCGGCGGAAAGATCAAGTACGAACGTTACGGTATCCAAGGCACCGATCTCGTCACCAGCAAAGTCGGCAACTTCTACCCATACCGCTTTCTCATCACTTTCGGATGTATTGTAGTTGACACCTGTGCCACCAAACACAACATTCTCCAACTTGAACGTATTCTTCTCGCCGGCTGTCATCTCTTTCCAACTCCAGTCTTTACCGCCGTTCCAGTTGTTCTTCATGTAATACTTGGTTGCTGGTTGAGGCTCGTCACCCGAGCCGCTGCCGGATGTTGCAAACTTACCTTCGAGCTTGAATACAGCTCCTGTGTAGGTTACCGTCACGTCACCTGCCTCGGAGAGTGAGAAGCATATATTACCGTCATTGTCACCGCTCAAGCCGTCAGCCGTAGTAGTCAGATCGCTGAATCCCTTGGCAGTATTCCATGTGCCGTCAACGGTCACCTTGAGTTGGTAGTCTTTGCCGGCAGCAAGGTTCGAGAACGTATAGGTGTTACCTGTCACCTTGATAGCATCAGCCTTCCACGCCTTGTCGCCAACCAGCGCAGCATTACCGGTGAGATAGAACTCACTCACAGTATTAGTCTTAACCCAGATAGCATAGCCGTTGCCGGACGCTTTCTTGCTGAATCCGTCAAAACTGCCACCGACCTTGTTGCCCAATTGCAGGATAAGCCAGCCGTTCTTACCGACGATCGTTGCCTGATAGCCGCCTTGTTCGGCACTCTCATCTTTCACCTCGCTCTGCGAGTGAACCCCCACAAGATGACGTGCCTCGATCATCGCTTTGATCTCCGACTTGTAGGTTACCCAGTGCGGATAGAATACGCACGGGATTCCCGGCATCGACAGGATAAACGCATTGGCTTGGAGCAGACGGTCTTTCAGGTTGCTCGACATCGAGTTGTTCTGTCCACCAAACTCACTATCGTTGCGCGTAAAAGTATCATGGTTATCTACGAATGTCACCGCGTGTTTGCTCAGTCCTGCACCTAACAGACCAGCGCCTTTGCACTTGCTGTAGTCGAACGAGCAAATACCGTTGTTCAGTGCGTCGTACTTCGTGCCGAAGTCAAACGCCATTTCGTTCCAGTTGGCATCCTCCAGACGTGAACGGATAACGCCCGAGTTTCCGTCCCAATACTCTACGACCGCCATATACGCTCCGGCTGCGGAGTTGTAGTCGTTGATATGGCTGTGGTGGAAACCTTTGCCGTAATCGTAACGCCAGCCGTCAAAGCCTACGTCGTTCTTTAACCATTTAAGGTACGCGCGGAACATCGCCTGAACGTTAGAGCTCTTATGATCCCAGTCACGCGCTTCTGAATAGTTCGCTTCATCACCGTAACCATCGTCATCAGCGCCGGTAGCCAAGCCTTTGCAACTGCCTGCGTTGTCATTTTTGTTCATCTCATCCGTCTTGCAGATCCACGATGCTTCAGGATAGAACTTGCCATAGTCGCCGAAGTCCATCGTCGCAAACGAGCACCAACTTGTACTACCCTCAATGTGGTTAATCACTATATCCGCTACTGTTCGTGTACCTTTCGCTTTCAGTTTGGTGATCAGTTCACGCAGTTGCGATTCGCTACCCCACGCACTGCTCAGATTGCTGTACTGCTTGGGGTGGTAACCCGTACCGGCTCCTCCGGCTACAGGCGGAAGCCATACAAGGTCGAAATACTCGCCGAGTTCATCGACTTGGTTGAGCAGCGTGCTCCAACCGGTATTGCCGTACGCACTACCTGAACCGTTAGGATAACTGTCCCAGTAAAACGCCTGCAACATCACATCGGGAGCGTTTTCGGGTACACTCGAGCTCGCTCCCCACATCATCGTGCTCATCAAGAGCACAACAAACATTGATAGAACTTTTTTCATTATTGGTATATTTAGATTTTGGATTATTGTGTTTCTTTGCAATCTGTTTAATCTGTTCAATCTGTGAACCTATAACCCCCAAAAAGCCGACAAATATACTATTTTTTTTTCGAATATGCAAGCCATTTGCCCAAAAAATTACAAATATTTCAATTTTTTCTCGAAATATTTGCATATTCGCTTTTTTTTTCGTACCTTTGCACCATAAATTTGATGGCTGACTGCTAAATACTAACCCTTAAAAATCCAACAACAATGAAAAAGTACATCTGTAATGTTTGCGCCTACGAGTACGATCCCGCCGTAGGTGATCCTGACAACGGCATTGCTGCCGGCACTCCGTTTGAAGATCTGCCCGAGGATTGGGTTTGCCCGCTCTGCGGCGTTGGCAAAGACGATTTCAGCCCCGCTGAATAATCCCTTAGCACCTCATTCCGCTTGCGGATACCCTATACGATTAGCAGGAGACCCTTCATGAGTCTCCTGCTTCGTTTGTTAATACTTCACGCGGGTGTGTACGGCTTACTTGGCAATACTCCATGCGGGGGTGTATGGTTCAGACACCGAGCCGAGATGTCCGTCATTGCTGAATGCGAACGCCTCTTTAGCGGCAAAGATGTTGCTCAGTTGCGTGCTGTAGTAGCGAAGTTGAACGTTTGCGGGATTCTCGTCGCTACTTCCGGCTATATACAGGAAGAATAGTCCGGCTTGATCCGCATGGATCGTGTCCACGCCCAGGCAGTTTTCACCGCTGAAAGCAGCCAGAAGGTCGCCTTCGTGTACAATCTGCCCATCGGTCATTTTGTCCTTAACCGCTGCCAATTGTTCAGCGGAGAACGACTGTGTAAAGTCGATCTTGACGATAGCCGTCATGGAGGAGGTCATGTCATACGACTCGGGAGCCTGCCACGACGGGGTTGCTACAGAGCCTACCAACGACTCCACTTCGGGAGTGTTTTTGTCCTTGCAGCCCGCTGCCATAAGCAGCACAGCGCAAGATGCGATTACCATTAGTTTTTTCATAATCATATGAATTTATGCCGTTTATTTACTCAATTTCCCGCATTCACTTAAATTTGCAGCGTATTGCGCCGCAAAGTTACAAAAAAAATCCCACATTTGCAAATTTTCATGCAATTTTGTGGGATTTTTTTCATTTTTCTATTTTCGACTAAAGCAGCAACCTTGCGTTTGTGGCGCGGTTGACCATTGCCTTCAAGAACACCGCATAGAGGTTGATGTTATACGTCGATATCACTGTAGTAGCCAAGGGTCAGGTTCAGTCCTCGTCGGTTTGGTTTTTCAAAATCGCATGCAAAGATAGCAAATCGGTGCAACATTTGCAAATTTTTTCGCCTTTTTGTTACACTTTTTCCAAAACATGTCGATTTTCGCAATATCCACATTGCAAACAAGCCAACATTCGAGCACCAAAAAGCAATTTTATTCAAAATTTGCATAACCCACAAAACACAGATGAGTGGTATCAGTAATCGAAGGCCATTTTTCGTGAGCAGGGGATTTTTCTGCGAAAAATTCAGAAATTTGTTTATTCTTGCCATTTTTGGGCGAAAATATTTGCAAAATCAGAAAAAAAGTTGTATCTTTGTATGCTAAATTTAAAATTTTATGAACCGACTTGCTTTTATAAAGAAACGGCGCATAGATTTAGGCTGTTTTCTGTTTGTTTTCTTTACGGGAATCCTTGGGTTTTCATCGACCATATATGCTTCGAACGAGGTGTATAGTACGCCATGGGACGGTACGGTTGCTGCCGTGACGCCGAATGGTCGCACGTACATTGTAACCACCGCGGAAGAGTTGGCGTGGATAGCGCAGCAAAATGCTTCGATGGGAGGTTTCCGCGGCAAGACTGTCAGGCTGGCGGCAAACATCGACCTGAACGGCGCTGACCGCAAGCGTGTATGGACGCCTATCGGCAGTAAAGATCAGCCGTTTGAGGGAACGTTTGACGGCGCGAGGTATCTTATTCGCGGACTAAGCACGTTTGACACCGACGAGGGCGCAGGTTTGTTCGGATATGTGGGCAGTCACAGCAGAGTGAATGACGTAGGCATCAGCGGCGGTTGCATCATCGCCTACGGGCAGAACCGTGTAGGCGCGCTGATCGGCGTGAGCGAGGGGGCAGTGAGTTGCTGCTGGAGTATGGCAGAGATAGCCCTGTCGGGCAATGTGACGGGCGGTCTGATCGGCGAGATGCTACCAAGCAGCACGCTGGCGGATGCCTACTGCTGCAGTTTGATACGCAATGCCGGCGATACGGTAGGCGTGCTGGTAGGCAAGAACGCCGGCACGATATCCAACTCCTACACGACGGGTTACGCCAAGAACGGTTGTTCGTTTGTAGGAGTGAGCACATCCCGGGCGAAGTACAACGACTGCTACTACGACCACAAACTCTATCATCAGGAGCCCGGTGCGGCAGCCAAGGGTTTGACGGCTATCGATACGACCTATCAGATGTTCGATTGCATGCAGGGGAAGAGAAACTGGCTGACGACCTCCCATACGGCAACGGAGCAGGGGTTGTATCCACAGCTTAGGAAGTTCAAGTACACCGACGCGTCACGCCTGTCGGTTGCGCCGATTATAGTAGATACAGAGAGCCGGAACCCGATCAACCATGCGAACGATCTGACGGAGAACTTCCGGGTGGATACAAGCGCAAATATATCCTGGCAGACGCAGGAACTATCAGGCAGCGTGTGGATACAGTTCTCGGACGAGAGCGACGAGGTGACAGTTGTTCGTCCGTGTGCCGAGACGGATGTGCTCGCCACGGCAACGCTAACCGGCGAACAGAACACCGAGCGACGAACCGTATATTTCCGTCCGCGCCGCGTAGATGACCTCAAGCCGGGCACGTTTGACGGCATAAACGCGAAAGACACAATCTGCTGGCGGGCAGAAGTAGCAGTAACGGATCTCGTCATGAGCGAGAATGAGTTACTCGGGCAAAAGAGGTCGTTCTATGCCCAAGACGGTTTTGGTACGCACCACTACATGGTAGTGTGGTACGGTTACGACGAGAGTGATCAGCCTTATGCCATCGACACCCTGGAGCGCGACTTGCGGGAAGACACGATCCAATATTCCGAGTACACAACGTGGTGCGAGACGACGATGATCAAGAGCGATACGGTGGGAGCGTTTATGTTGCGGGTGTTTGCACATGACGACCGCTGCACACCGAATTGGCAGCCCTGCGTGGGTCAACTGAGCTACACGGTGTTGCCCAAACGATTGCAGGATGCCGGCGCTATCGAGAGCGGCGAGCGGGCACAATGCTTCGAACCGGGCGAACAGGTACGGACAATCAGCGTTATCGAAACCAAACCGGCATCCGGCGATGGTACACTGGAGTACCGTTGGCTGCGTATTGACGGCTTGACAGAGGAGGTGATAGGCAGCGACAAAGACCTGACGATTGAGATGAACTTAGCGGATGTGGATACCGATAAGGTCTATACGTACGTGCGCGACGTGCGTCAGAACGACTGCGAGTGGGTGCGCTCGGATGGCGAACTCAAGGAGAGTTACGGCTTCGTACAGACCGGCGAACTCACCCGGACGGTATGCAAAACAGAGTTACCGGCGACCATCTACTGGCAGGATCCCCAGGGCAACGTATTCTCGCACGTCATTGCCAAAGGCGTGACAAGCGACAAATGGAACGTAAGGGACGAGTACAACCACGGCAATCGTTGTCCGGCGGACACACTAATAACCATCTACGTACAGGACAAACCGCAGATCAGCTCCGAAAGTAACGCAACGTTCTGCCAGAACGAGAATAACATAACCATCCTCTTCGAACAGAAGTCCGGCGATATGGATCTGTTCTATATCGAGTACAGCAGTCTGCTGGCGAAGTACATGGGGGCGAACGATACCACAGGCGTGATCCAAACCCCCGGCATGATTGTATTCAACAACGTACCGCCCCTGCCGGATGCGTCAGGGCTGTATATAGACCTGCAGGTAGCTTCGAGTGAGGGTACGTACAGTATAGACGAGATAGGTTGCTACAGCGATGCAGAGCGCATACAGATCGAGTCACGCCTTGGCGGCTACGTGCATGCCAAGTTCAACCGCTTGCTGTATGTTGACAACAACCCCGACAACGGCGAGGTGCCAGCCCCCAAGCTGCATTTCACAGCCTACCAGTGGTATAAGGACGGTGATCCCGTGGACGGCGCAACAAGTCAGTACTACCAGGAGAACGGTCAAGACCTCAAAGGCGTCTATAACGTGCTGCTCACCGACGACAAGGGCAACACGTACCGCTCATGCGACATCACGATGCCCAACGAGCAGAGCAGCTCCCCGGCATCTATGCCGGCGCTCTATCCCGTGCCCGTCGATGCCGGTGCGCCACTCACCGTCACCTGCTACGGAGGCATGATAGAGATATGCTCCGGCACGGGCGAACGTGTGCTGACTGCCGGTACGGACAAGGAGAGCATGGTCATTGACGCACCGCGTATGACAGGCATCTACCACGTGCGCATCACACACGCCGACGGCACGACGCAAACCGAAAAACTGATTGTCAAATAACGGGAGGACACAACTATGAACAAGACATTAGCTACACTGATCACCCTCTTGCTTGGCACAACGCTGTTTGCAGCAAATATTCCCGACTCCGTACGCACAGCCGGAGCCGAGGAGTTCCGCATAGAGAAAGGTTTGAACTTCGACATCACTTTTGGTGCGGGCTTTGGTCGGTTCGAGTTCGGGCAGATAGGCTCGGGATTCAAACCTGAGCACACCACTAACGCCCTTGCCTCACCGACGTGGAATGCGGGTTTGGGCATCAACTACTACTTCCTGCCCTGGATGGGAGTTGGTACAGGCGTGCAGTTCTCGACCTACGCCAACCGTACATCGATCAACAAGGCGTGGGTAGTGACCGACAAAGACTACCAGGGCGATGACTATACCCTGACCGCTACGCCGCAGAACCTGAGCGAGCGGCAAAGTTTATACATGATCGAAGTGCCCTTGGCGCTGCGATTCCGTGCGATTAAGTCGAAGGTCGGCTTCCACGGCGTAGCGGGATTGAAGTTAGGATTCCCGATCTACGACCACTACCGTCTGAACCAGGGTGGCTCGTTCCACAACGAGGTGCAGTACGCGCAATGGGATCTGACGCTCAACAATATCCCCGGCATGATTGAGGACTTTAGTGTTCCCGCCGTGAGCAACAATTTTGCATCCAAACTCCGCACCGTCAACTACGCTGCCTACTCCGAGATAGGTATGCTTATCCGCTTGCAGCAGCGGCTCGACCTGATGCTCGCCGTAACAGCTACGTACTACTTCAACGACATCCTCTCCGGCAAGAGCACTACGCAGCCGCTCGGATTCGACCAGCATTACAAGGCAGGCACGTACACCTCACCCTTTGAGGCGGACTACGACGGTGTACTTGGTTCAGGCGAGGTACAGGAGCTTCATCCGTGGAGCGTGGCGCTAAAGATAGGACTGTCAATCAACGCCGGCAAGACTAAAGCCCAACGTGATTACGAAAAACGCAAGCAGGTATCCGAGTTCATCGAGCAGTGCGGAATGAATACATCCGGCGCCAGCCGCGTCATTCATGACACGCTCTACATCCATATCCAGGATACACTGCGCGATACGATTGCATTTGTCCAAATCGTACCCACTGCCCCCATGCAACTCGAGGAAGCAATGCAGACGGCTGTCATGTGGTTCGGGCTTAACGATACAACTCCAATGCTCGAACCCGAAGACTTCCTCGTCCGCATAGCGGACAACCTCATCCGTCATCCTGAGCAACGGGTACAGATCAACGGTCATGCTTGTAAACTCGGCAAACCTGCGTACAACCAACGCCTTGCGCTACGTCGTGCACAAGCCGTCGCTAACCGGCTGATAGAACTTGGCGTCAAGCCCGAGCAACTAATTGTGCAAGGTATGGGTTCGGATGTACCATACGACAACGACGGCGAGCACCAACTCGACAAAGACCGCCGTGTAGAGATAGTCCCACAACAGTGATTCAGCAATGAGATACAACGTAGCAACCATTGATTGTACCGGTCTTGAAGAGTGGCAGACGGATGTGCTGTCACAAGCATTGGCAGACTTGGGCTTTGATTCGTTTGAGCAAGACGGGGAAACGCTGAGAGCGTATATTCCGAGTGATCAGCTATCAGCGATCAGCAATCAGCAATCAGCAGTCAGTGGATTAGAGGAAGTTATTGCCGAGAACGGGGCACGGTTGGTGTCGTTTGAGGCGTGCGCCGATGAGAACTGGAACGCGGTGTGGGAGTCGGAGCACGAAGTGGAAGAGCTACCCATGGGCGTGCGGATTGTGCCGCATTGCGCGTTCGGAGCCGGACACCACGAGACAACGGCGATGATGATAAATCGGTTGATCGGATTAGCGGATGAGCGGGTTAGCGGAACCCCTAATCCCCTAACCACTAACCCACTAACCGTCCTCGACATGGGCACGGGCACAGGAGTGCTGGCGATCATGGCGGCGAAGCTTGGGGCAGAAAAGGTTGTGGCAGTGGATATAGATGAGAACAGCGTCAAGAATGCCCGCGAGAATGCCGAGGCGAACGGCGTAACGATTGACGTGCGGCTTGGGTCGAACGTGCCGGAGGGCACATACAACCTGATCATGGCAAACATCCATCGTAATATCCTACTCGCGCAGATGGCAGACTACGCGCGTACCTTAATCATAGGCGGCGAACTATGGCTGTCAGGATTCTACGATGCTGACTGCCCTACCCTGATCGCCGCTGCGGCAGCGCAAGGCTTGCAACATATAAGCACGCGGGAGAATGGGGAGTGGAGGATGCTTTGCTTGCGCAAAGGTTAAGATGGTCACTGCGTGACGTTAACGGGTTAAAATGGTTTTCTCTTGTGAGAAAACGTTAAATGGTTAAGCCCCGCCAAACACCCCACTGCGCGATGCTTGTGGGGACCCCGTTGGACTGACAAAATGGCAGTCTGACGGGGTTTGGTATGTAATTTGGAGTGTTCATAGTGAAACATCGACTAATTTTAAAACAACCATACTATGAACACTTATCAAAACAACAACCAAAACGAGAACCTCAAGAAGTACGCCATCGACTTGTGCGAGCGGGCTTCGCAAGGCAAACTCGACCCCGTCATCGGACGTGATGACGAGATTCGGCGGGTACTACAGATACTTAGCCGCCGGACAAAGAACAACCCTATCCTCATCGGCGAACCCGGTGTGGGTAAGACCGCTATCGCCGAGGGCTTGGCGCACAGAATAGTCCGCGGCGATGTGCCCGAGAACTTGAAGCGTAAGAAGATCTACTCCCTTGACATGGGCGCACTCATCGCCGGTGCGAAGTACCAAGGCGAGTTTGAGGAACGACTGAAAGGCGTAATCAACGAAGTGACCCAAGCTGCCGGTGAGATCATCCTGTTCATCGACGAGATACACACGCTCGTTGGTGCAGGCAAGACCTCCGGCGCAATGGATGCCGCAAACATCCTCAAACCGGCACTGGCTCGAGGTGACCTGCGCGCTATCGGCGCTACGACGCTCAATGAGTACCAGAAATACTTCGAGACTGACAAAGCCCTTGAGCGACGCTTCCAGATCGTGATGATCGACGAGCCGGACGAGAGTGCGACGATCTCCATCCTGCGTGGACTGAAAGAGCGCTATGAAACGCACCACAAGGTACGTATCAAGGACGATGCGCTGATTGCCGCCGTGACGCTCTCGGCGCGTTATATCACCGACCGTTTCCTGCCCGACAAAGCCATTGACCTTGTGGACGAAGCCGCAGCCAAACTGCGTCTGGAGGTGGATAGCAAGCCTGAGGAGTTGGATGCCCTCGACCGCCAGATCAAGCAACTGGAGATAGAGCGCGAAGCCATCAAGCGCGAGAATGACAAGGATAAGCTGTCAGCCATCAGCGATCAGCTGTCAGCCCTCAAAGCGAAATCCGACGAACTCAACGCCCGTTGGAACAAAGAGAAAGGCTACATTGCCACCATCCAGAACGAGAAAGCCGCCATAGAGCAGATGAAACACGAAGCAGACGTTGCCGAACGCGAAGGCAACTACGGCAAGGTCGCAGAGATCCGTTACGGCAAGATCCAACAAGCCGAGGCGAACATCAAAGCCGCGCAAGAAGCGTTGCATCAGATGGACAACGGCGACAGTTTGATCAAGGAAGAGGTCGATGAGGACGATATAGCCGAGGTTGTAGCCCGCTGGACAGGAATACCCGTAACGAAGATGATGCAGTCGGAGCGCGACAAGTTGCTGCACCTCGAGGAAGAATTGCACAAGCGCGTGGTGGGTCAAGACGAAGCCATAGAAGCCGTCTGCGACGCTATACGCCGTAGCCGTGCAGGTCTGCAAGATCCCAAACGACCGATAGGCAGCTTTATCTTCCTCGGCACAACGGGCGTCGGTAAAACCGAGCTCGCCAAAGCCTTGGCGGACTACCTGTTCGACGACGAGAACATGATGACCCGTATCGACATGAGTGAGTACCAAGAGAAGTTCTCGGCAACCCGACTCATCGGTGCGCCTCCGGGATACGTAGGTTACGACGAGGGCGGTCAACTGACCGAAGCTATCCGCCGCAAACCGTACTCGGTTGTGCTGTTCGACGAGATAGAGAAAGCGCACCCGGACGTATTCAACGTCCTCTTGCAAGTGCTCGATGACGGTCGTCTGACAGACAACAAAGGGCGCGTGGTGAACTTCAAGAACACGCTGATCATCCTTACCTCGAACCTCGGCTCCCAACTCATCCGCGAGAATGCCGAGAAAGGCATTGACACCGAGACGACGCGCAACCAAGTACTCGAACTGCTACGTCAGACCATCCGCCCGGAGTTCCTCAACCGAATCGACGAGACGATCATGTTCCAACCGCTCAACGAAAAGCAGATTCGCGACATAGTTGGTCTGCAAATCAACAGCGTACACAAAATGCTTATGGACAGCGGCATAGACCTGCGCGTGACGGACGATGCAATCGACTACATCGCCAAGGAAGGTTACGACCCACAGTTCGGCGCACGACCTGTCAAACGTGCCCTGCAGCGGCTCGTACTCAACGAACTGAGCAAGTCGATCATCGCAGGAAAAGTCGATCGAAACCGTCCGGTGATCGTCGAATTGCGCGACGGCGAACTAAAGTTCAGGAACTAAAATGAGCTGAAGCTCCGCAACTAAAACATCGCGGCAACATCTATTCCAAAGGCGAGGCGAAGAGCTTCGCCTTTTTGTATGGCTGCCGGTGTATCAAGGATGAATCCTTGGTTCTTGGGGTACATGAGCAGCACCCGGTCGGCAGTGCGGAGTGCCAGATCGAGTTCGTGGGTAGAGATGAGGATGGTCTTCTGCTGCTCGTGGGCTATATCGTGCAAGAGGTTCAGCGTCTTGATGCGCGAGGGTAGGTCAAGATGGGCGGTCGGCTCGTCCAACAGAATAACCGGCGTCTGTTGGGCGAGGGCTTTGGCAATCAGGATACGTTGTTTCTCGCCGTCAGAATGGTCGTTGTAAAACGAATCCGCAAGCTCCGCTACCCCAACCTGCTCCATCGCCTCATCGACGATACGGTGGTCGGCAGCGGTGAGCGTGCCGAGGAACGAGGTGTAGGGATACCGCCCCATAGCCACAACATCGCGCACCGTAGCGCTCTCCACGCTCAGTCGCTCGGTGAGAACGAGAGCGATCAACTTAGACCGCTCGCTTTGCTCGCTCAAAGAGGAAAGACCGCTACCGCTCAAAGACAAAAGACTATACGTGCCCGCAAGCGGTGGCTGTAGTCCGGCGAGGGTGCGGAGCAGCGTGGATTTGCCGCAGCCATTCGCACCGAGCAGGGCAACAAGTTCGCCGTCACGCAACTCAAACGACATGTCGTGCTGAATAACACGAGTGTCGTAGCCTATGGAGAGATTTTCGCAATGGATCATGTTAAGTCAACTATTAAAGACTATTAAAATCTATTCGCGATGAGTTCTTTTCAGTCAACAATTAAAGACTATTAAAAACTATTTATTCGTAGTAATAGACGCGTTGTACTCGCCTTGAAACTGAGGTCAGCACTTCGTAAGGGATGGTGCCAAGGCGGTCGGAGAGTTCTTGCAGCGGCAGTCGTTCGCCGAAGACTTCGACGGAGTCGCCAACGTGCGCATCAGCGCCGGTAACATCCACCATCGCCTGATCCATGCAGACATTTCCTACTACAGGACAACGTTTGCCACGCACGATCACCTCGCCGCCGTAGTTCGAGAAGCGCCGGTCAAAACCGTCGGCATAACCGATAGGTATAACGGCAATCTGCCGGTCTTCGGTGAGCGTGGTGTGACGACCGTAACCGATCGTCTCGCCCGCCTTGACAGTCTTGACGGAAAGGATGGTCGTTAGCAGTGAGCACACATTACGCAGCTGCGCACCGTTGAACGATATACCATACAGCCCAATGCCCAAGCGGCACATGTCGAACTGATACGGAGTGAACCGCTCGATGCCCGCGGAATTGCATATATGTCGGATAATAGACCGTTCGCTACGCTCACTCAAAGACAAAAGACCGTTATCGCTCAAAGACAAAAGACCTTGTTCGAGGGTGTCGGCGCACTGCTTAAAATAGTGTATCTGCTCCATCGTAAACGCATCAAACTGCGCCTCATCGCTGCCGGCAAGGTGCGAGAAGACGGAACGAACACGTACAACCTTCGTGCTCTTCAGACGTTCGATGAGTCTCGGCAATTCTTCCAGATAGAAGCCCAAACGGTGCATACCGGAGTCGATCTTGATGTGTATGGGGTAGTCTTCGAGACCTTTTTCCGTCGCATCGGTGATGACCTGCTCGAGCGATGCAAACGAATAGACATTCGGTTCGAGGTTGTTCTCGAGGATAAGGTTCATGGCTGCCACCTCGGGGTCCATGATGATGATAGGCAGCGTGATGCCTGCACGCCTTAACTCCACACCCTCATCGGCAACCGCTACCGCCAAGTAATCCGCTACTTGGGCGGCTTGCAGGGCTTTGCTGACTTCCAGACTGCCTGCGCCGTATGCGAAAGCCTTGACCATGCAGGTCAGTTTGGTTGTGGGCTTGAGCAGCGAGCGGAAATACCGCACATTATCAACAAGAGCAGTGAGGTTGACGCGCATAACCGTCTCGTGCGTCTGCTGCAAGATACGACGAGAGATAACGTCTTCGTCATAGCCCAGTGCCCGCATCACGGCAGCACAGGTGCGCACATTCTGGTGCGTGGGGTCTTCGATTACTTGCTCGCAATGCGCGAAGAGTTTCATTTTCTCAGCCCGTTTGGCTTCAAGGTTCGCGAAGTTCTCGCCATGCTCCTCGCCAATATACGTAATAACGCCAAGCGTAGGACGAATGATCGGTTCGAGTCGCTGCATCTCACCCGGCATAGATATACCAGCCTCAAAGATAGCCAATTGGGTGTCGGCATTCATCTGCCAAACAGACAACGGCACGCCTATCTGGGAGTTATACGACTTCGGCGAGCGCACAATGCGGTAGTCATCCTTCAAGAGCTCATAGAGCCACTCTTTGACCACGGTCTTGCCGTTGGAGCCTGTGATGCCGATGACGGGGATATTGTATAGCGAACGCTTGTAGGCAGCAAGTTGCTGCAAGGCTGCGAGACTATCCTCAACGACCATACAGACCGCTGCGCTCAAAGAGGAAAGACCGCTACGCTCAAAGACCGCTGCGCTCAAAGACTGACTGCTGACAACAAACAACCGTACACCACGGGCGTATAGGTTGGAGATATAGCGTGCGCCGTCGTTCTTGGGTGTACGCAAGGCAAAGAAAAGGGTTGTGGCTGGATCGGGAGCCAACGACGAGCCTAACTGACGGCTGTCAGTTAGCAGGTATTCCACCTCTTGGTCGGCTACTGTGCCGATAACCTCCAGAGGCTGGATAGCGGTGATGATTTCTTGTATTTTCATTTAGTCAACAAATTATTCTTTTTATGTCAACAATTAAAAACTATTAAAATCTATTTACGTCGGTCATATTTAGTCAACTATTAAAAACTATTAAAATCTATTTGTTGATCATTGTAATTGTCTTAAATAGTCTTTAATTGTTGACTAATTTAGTCCATTGTAATTGTCTTGAATTGTCTTTAATAGTTGACTTATAAACCGATTGCTTCGTCGCGGGAGATGTCGGCGGGATCGATGGTCGAAGGGATATACATCATCTCGGCAGCGGCTTTCTCTTGCGGGAATGTAAAGTACGTGCACGTACACTCGCAGAGCACCTCACCCGGGGTGAACAACCCGTCGGCATCCTTCGTTCCCGGCGCACGGATCTCACCATGCACGTAGGCAACATTGCGGCGCATATCTTGCAGCGTGGCACGCAGTTCGATGTACGGATAGAGGGTGCTGACGGGTTTGTGGTAGCGGGTTTCCATCTTCGCCGTCACGCCGGCAGTTTGGAGTTTGTGGAAGACCACCCAGCCGCACACCTCGTCCAGCAGCACAGCCTGAATACCGCCGTGCAGCGTATTGAGCCACGACTGATGGTTCGGCGTCGGGTGCCAAAAACTGACGATAGCATCGCCATCCTCATAGAATCGCATCCGCGTGCCTATGGGGTTGTTCGGGCTGCAACCGAAGCAGTTGTATCCCGGCGTCTCAATCCAAGGGTTCTTTAATAAGTTCATTTATCAACACGATGTTCAAATCTTTCTTAAAATGGAATTCTAAGAATATAAACCTACATAAACACTGATGCTGTCTGTTGTCCGTTCCGGACTTATGTCTTTGTCTGCCACATCACCCTTTCAAATAAATTTGACGTGCGACGTATCAGCCAAAGCCATAACTCTCCGAGTAACAGACATCATCAGAAATAAACATAAATAAATTTCAATGATTCCATTGCAATGGATCTTCATGCTTGAGTACGGAAATAATCGTTCGAGCAGAGCGAGATAAGAACTCACGGAATTGACGGAAGAAAGAATCTACGATTTCCGATAGTTCCGCATATTCCGTACTCAAATAGTTGATCTTCGTATTTATTTGGGTTTATCGCTGCTTGTGGGGTTGCACCTCGCAGAGGTGAAGATTAGGTTGATAAGGGGATCATCAAGCTCGCTTGAATGAGCGCCTTAGCAAGCTAAGATTCACGTGCTTAGCACGGCAAAACCATAAGCAGGGTTTATTTCGTTTATTTTCTAAATTTCTCAACGTACGCTTTCTCCAGTGGGGAGCCTTGCTGCACTCTAATTGTGCAAAAGGGTTTTGACAAACTGCTCGGCATTGAAGGGCTGGAGGTCGGTCATCTGTTCACCGAGGCCGATGTAACGCACAGGAATCTTGAACTGGTCGGAGATACCTAACACCACTCCACCCTTGGCTGTGCCGTCAAGTTTTGTGATGGCAAGCGAGCTGACCTGCGTAGCAGCCGTAAACTGACGAGCCTGCTCAAACGCATTCTGACCTGTTGAGCCATCAAGCACGAGCATCACGTCGTGCGGTGCGCCGGGAACAACCTTCTGCATGACGTTCTTGATCTTCGTCAACTCATGCATGAGGTTGATCTTGTTATGCAGTCGTCCGGCTGTGTCGATAAGCACGACATCCGCGCCATTCGCCTTGGCGGATTGCAGGGTATCGAATGCCACGGAGGCAGGGTCAGAGCCTTGCTGCTGTTTGATAACCGGCACGCCAACGCGCTCGCCCCATATACAGAGTTGCTCGACAGCCGCAGCGCGGAACGTATCAGCTGCACCGAGATACACCTTCTTACCGGCTTGCTTGTACATGTGAGCGAGTTTGCCGATGGTGGTCGTCTTGCCTACGCCGTTGACGCCGACGACCATGATGACGTAGGGCTCCCCGTCGCCAATATTGGCTTCCTCTGCCGAGTGGTCGTTCTCGGCAAGCAGGGCGCATGTCTCTTCAACGAGCATGCGCTGCAGTTCGCTTGTGCCAACGTACTTGTCGCGCTTCACGCGATCCTGTATGCGCTGGATGATACGCAGGGTTGTCTCTACGCCCACGTCGGAGGTGATGAGTGCTTCCTCAAGGTCGTCGAGCACGTCATCGTCTATGGTCGAACGACCGGCAATGACGTGACTGATCTTGCTCAGCACAGACGAGTTGGATTTCTCCAAGCCTTTGTCTAATGTTTCTTGTTTGGTTTTGTTACCGAATAATCCGAAAAAAGCCATATTATTTATTGTTTACGTTGAACTATATTAGTCAACAATTAAAAACTATTAACATCTATTTACTATGAATACTTTAAGTCAACTATTAAAATCTATTAAATCTATTTGCGATGAGTTCTTTTTCGTCAACTATTAAAAACTATTGAAATCTACATTTTTGATCAATGCAATTGTCTTTAATTGTCTTTAATAGTTGACTTATTTAATCCTTTGTAATTGTCTTAAATTGTCTTTAATTGTTGACTTAATTATTCCTTCTAATACACCACGATCTTCACCGTTTGCACATCGCTGTCAGATTCGATGCGGAGCAGATAGATGCCCTGCACACCCGGCATATCGATGAGCTTGGTGGCATCGGTCTGATTGTACTCAGCCACGCGTTTGCCTGTAGCACTCATCAGGAAGAGGTGCAGGTTCTCGTCCAGCGACTGATGCACGGTGACAGCACCGTTCGTTGCTACGCGGTTAGGCAGCACCGTGATGTGGTTCGCCGACTGTGTCTTGGGGTTATCTGCCGATCGAGGCAGGTCACCGAAGTCGCTCACGCAAGTGTAGATCGCTCCCTCAGCAGTCTGGAGTACACAGTAGTACGACTTACCACTCATGCCTTCGGGCAGATAGAGCACTTGGTCGGTCTTGCCCTCAAGCTGTTTGTCGTTCTCGTACCACTGGTAGCCGGTGAACAGCCCATCTTCATTATCCACGAGCAGCACATCCGTCCACTTGGAGAACACTACTCCGTCGATTGCGAACTCGACAGACTGCGTAGCTGATGTTTCGCAGCCGAGCGTGTCGCGTGCGTCAACAGTAGCGGTATATTTGCCGGCAGCGAGTTGCGCGGGCAGGTTGTACGACAGCGTATCGTGCGCAACGTTAATGCTCATATCGGCAGCGGTGATAACTTTCTCGCCCTTACTGTTCGTCAGCGTGAGCGTAGCCTCATCGATGTCGCCTTGTGTGATCACGAGCGGCAGAATCAGCTCGGTCTCATTGTTACACAAGCGGTCAATAGCCGTCAGACTGATCAGCGGCTTGGGCTTGGTGTACGGGTTGATATCCAGTGCCTGACTGATCTCTTCGCAGCCCGTAGCCGGATAGCGGACAACAACGAAGTGCTGCTCTTCCTTCGCCGGACGAGCAATGACGAACTGTGCAGCAGTAGCTGAGACGCTGATGGTCTCAACGGTGAGTACCGCGCCATTGGCTATACTGTCGAGTACGTAGCCCGTACCGGATTGGTTCGTCGGCGTGAAGGCAACACGGACGGTATAACCCTTGTCGCCGCAGGTGAAGACCGTATCCACAGCTGTGCCATCCAGCGTCAGATCGGGCACGTCAGGCGAATCAAACGGAGCAGAGAGAACGAAGCATGTAGCGGCATTCTCGAAGTACGCCGTGAGTTGCATAGCTGTGCCTGCAACCGTGTAATGCTCTATGCGGAATTCCGCCGAGGTAGCCGTCTTGATGGTGACGTCGGCTTGTACGCCATCCTCCGTCTTTACAATCAGCTCACCCAGACCGACCGCATTGTTGAACGTTACGGTTCCCCAAACGGCATAATCCACTACGCCGCACGGCGTTGTGCTGACGTTCACGGCAAAGTCCGGCTCTATCGTATTGAGCTTCGGCTGCGTGATGCTTGCGGAAGTATAGGCGCATGTCTCATCGTCAACATAGATGCTCAACGCTGTTACGCCATCGTGGTCGCTGAGCGACGGAAGCGTAATAACCGTCTGACCATCGTTGTCGGTGATGGCTGCTGATGTGTACGTCTGTATCGAGCCGTTATCGGTGCAAGCAACGGTGATTGTCTTGCCAAAGGCATGTACGTAATCCACCGTGACGGTAGCCGGATACGTCTCGCCGCAACTGATAAATGCCGGCACGCCGGAAACTTCAGCAGCGGTAATGATAGGCTGTTGCAGAGCGTTGAACGGCACATCTATCGAGCAAGCATCCGCCCAGCCGTTCGGCTTGATATATACGTGGTGTTCACGTCCGTCGGCAGGTACGTTGATAAGGTCAGCGAGGTTGATCACCTGTTCGTCTGCCTGCATGGACTGCACGGGGATAGCATGATGTGCTTCCTCGTCAAGCCAGATCTCCGGCGTCTGGTCGAGGTAGGTGTAACGTATCTCGCCTTGCAGACGATAGGTTCGGTCGCTGCAGGTTGTTGTGCCTTGGTCGGCAGCCAATGTCAGACTTATTGCCGGCTTCGGCGTTTCGGTGTACGCAATGCTGTACAGCGCACCGCTGCAATCGGCATCATTGCCCGCGAAGGACAGTTCAACCACGTCATCCGTTACATCTCCGTACGTACGTGCGACATTGTTGAAACTATGGCTGTAGTTCGTGCCGTCGGTTGTGCTGACGTTGACAGATTCACCGCGGAACAAAAGCGTAGCGTCCTTGCCAAGACTATTCTCCACCGTGAACGATACGTTGAGTGTATAAGTATCCTTGTCGCAAGCAATATTCGTTATCTCCGCCTTGTGGCTTGTTACCTTCGGGGAATACGGTGCAGCAGGTATCAGGACTTCGTCGCTACAATTAGTACCACCAAATGCTACCCACAACCTGTGCTCCTTTTGATCCGCTGTGATGTTCTTTATGACGATAGTAGCTTTGAGCGTATCATCGCTGAACATCAGAGGTTCGCCGGTCAAGATCTCATACACACATTGCTGGTTATCCCATGATAGGTATAGGTTGCCCTGCTGACGCGTGTATTTCAGATCGAACGTGAGCGATACCACAGACTCATTACATTGAGGCGTAGAGTATGTCGGATTCTCCACCTTGACGGTCGGGATAACCGGTGTAGAAACATTATAATCCAAAATAGTGGTGTTGGTTTTCAGATCAAGGAAGTATGCTGTCAATTGCGTTCCATCATCCGGAATTGGCTTAGTGATGTTCTTAATCTCAAATGGCAACTCCGTATCCGGAACACATAGCACATGATCAATCTTGCCGCTGAACGTTTTGCCATCAAGTGTCAATTCTACAATCAGATCACCACGAGCAACGCCTACAAACGATACTTTTCCTGTCAGGTCGTACGACAGATGGTCACATGTACTCCTATTTATCAGCGGGTCGATTGACTCAAACTTAATCGAGCAGTTTGTCGGAGCAGTGTAGTGACCGTCATGAGCACCGCCTTCATGACAATTGTTGAATTGCGAGCCTTTGAAATAAGCATGCACAACCCGTTCGCCCATGGTTGCGTCATCGAAACTCCAATCAGCAACGGTCGTTTTGTCAAAGATGTACGAGCCTTCCTCATCCGAATCAATTTCAGGCGACTCTGCGTACTTCGAATTATTCTCTTTGTCGAAGTATTCGAGCATGATTGTCTGCCCCTTAGCTCTCTTGTAATATACTGTTACCGTCGGATAGTATGGAGCTGTCAGTCCTTCGATGTACTCTTTATCTTTGACGACCTTCACGCTATCGATAACCGGAGTATTCGGGAAGTCTGCCAAATCAATTGAGCCCTTGCACGAGTGCGAGCCGCTGAACTCAAAGTATAGTTTCTGACCAGTGCGTCCATCAGCAGGCAGATCTTCAATAGTACCGGTTAATTGAGTTCCCGCAGCAAGTACCTCATATTTATTGTCTGCACTGCTATACGTATTCTTGTGGTCATTGTCCACCCAAACAGTCAGCGTGCCCTCTTCTTGATAGGTATAGTCGAGAGTGAAGGGCAAATCAAATGTTGTCACGTCACACGGCAGCGTTACAGGCACAGTAGCAGTGATGTTTGCTTCCGGCATAGTTGTCGGGGTATAAGATTGCTCAAGAGGCTCACACGTCTTGCTAAGGAAGTACGCTTTGACTTTAGGTGTGCCTCCGGCAGGGATGATGAGTTGATAAGTTCTATCAGTTGTTGTCAAATCAATGTCGTCATAGATTGTTGCATCACCTACGTACTCCACACGGATTGTTCCGATGTTACAATCTGTAGAAACAGTTCCGCAAACGGTGTCGTTGTTCGCGTTGCATGATTTGGGCTTACAATCAGCCGTCAGTTGATTGATGATCATGAGTTTTGGCTCATCGTACCCGACAGTAATACCACAATCTTCAAAGCCGTCAACATACACTTTCACCTCATGCTTTCCGTTGAGATCAGTGTGCGTAAGACCGGTTAAATTGATTGTAGCGGTCGGATCACCGGCAGAAGTTTCCTTATGCGGAGTATGCTCACCGTCATCGGTATATTTTGCATAAATCTTTCTACCTGCGGCATTGAAGATATTTACCGTGACGGTTGCATCATACGTCTCGCCACAGCCTATAAATTCCTTGTCTTGCGTAACAGAAACTATTTCCGGTTGGGCAAGGATAATAAAGTCCTTGGTTGACTCATCGCCATTCTCAAGAGTGGAAGCCACGTATCCACACAACGTGTATGTTCCATACGGCAAATTCTGCACATTGAGAGCCAATGGCGAAGGATGCGTTGCAAGGTCATCAATAGTCTGCTCACCGACAACGGTTGTGGTGCCCTGCTTGATGCTGTATGTCAGTTTTACAGCATCAGGCGAAGTGCTGAATTCCACATTCAGCGTTTCTGTTCCTGCACAAACAACCAGATCTGCATCGCTGAAGTTGACTATAGGCTTATTGTTCACAACGACATGCACGTCATTTTCAACGCCATCACAAGTAGCAGAATGCGGAGTTACGTATAAGGTGTAAATACCTTCCTCCAGCGCACCGGTAGTCAATGTGATAGTTGTCTGACTTACCGGCACATTATTACCACTTTCCAGTTCCGTTGAACCGTCTTTGTCTATGAAGCGCCAGTCATATTTTGTCGCGTCAGTCAGATTGAGTTTGACAGTAACATTTGCTACACCTTCTTTAATAGGAGCAGGTGTAACGAAGCCGACTTCCGGAATCGGATAGATGACAAATTCCTCGTCATCCGTTGCGCTCTCGCACTGACCGGCTGTTGCCTTCATCCGCAACGTATAGGTGTCAGGTTCAAGGCTGCTTATATCAATCGTGAACGAACCTGTAGCCTCAGCGTCTGCGTGACTTTGGAGTCCTGTACCAAGCACCTCGTAGTAATAGGTCGTTGCATCGGTTGTCGAGTAACTTACGCTGATATTTGCATTACCTGCGCAATGATTCTCAACCGAGTTAATCGTTACCGTCGGCTTGGCTTGGATGATTACCTTGCGACTAACCGAAGCAAGCATATCGCAGTCATGCTCGGATTTGGCGGTTACTTCCAAATCGTACGTACCGGCAGCAAGATCTTTAGTATTAAGAACAATCGTGCCTTCATCGGAAGCCTGTTGGTTTGTCTCTGTTCGAGAAGCTGAACCTGCACCCTCTTTGGTCAAAGTATAGCTATAGGTTTTGGCATTCTTGGAAGTATAACCTACATTGATACTTGTTGACGGATGGCAATCTCGCACCTCACCTTCTTTGAAGGTGAATGTCGGACGCGGGTTAATGTGGATGGTGGTTGTCTGAGCCGCAGCAATTTCACAATCATGCTCAGAAACGGCTGTCACGCTCAACGCATAATCTCCGGCAGGCAAACCGTCTGTATCCACCTCAATCTTACCCGAAGAGGAAGCAGACTTTGTAGCCGTGCGTTTATCACTGCCTACCGTCAGCTCATACGTATACTTTTTCGCGTCAGTTGAGGTATAAGGTATATCCACTTGCGATACAGGATAGCAAACATTTACCCCCGTAGCAGGTACATCCAAATCAAGCGTCGGTAACGGGTAGATAGTGAAAGGACTTTCAACGATGTTACTATAGCCGCAATTATCGTTGTATGCCTGCAACTGCAGAGTATAGTTGTCGGGATCCAAGCTACTGATATTGAACTCGAAGTGCTTGAGGTCTTCCGTACTTGGCGTCTGAGGTCCAGACCACTCCGTCACTCCCTCAATCTTGTATCGGAATGATTTAGCATTATAGATGTTGTAAAAGACAGTCGATAGCGGCTTGGTAACACACATACTGGCCACAGTATAAATCTCTATTCCGGCTATCGGATAGATGGTAAAGGGTACTACTACACTATCACTCACGCACCCTGCACTGTTTTTAACCCACATTACAGCAATATAATCGCCGCCTGACAATGGTGAGACAAAAGGCGAGAAGGAATCATAATGTATCGTTCCTTCATTCATAGTTGGCAAGTCGAAATTGCCACAACCTCCATAAGATTTGCTTCGGTCAGCTTGCCGTAGATACAAATAATAATTCTTGGCGTCAGCCGAAACAGTATAATTGAAATCCAGTCCCGCCGGATCACCATAGCATATATTCGTTGTTGCGGTTAGTGACACCGTAGGCTTGTTGTTGATCTTCAGCGCAGCGTTACGGGTAGTCGTGCAACCAAGTTCTGATTTGGCTATCACCTGAAGTGTATAGTCGCCGTCAGACAATACAGAAGGATCAAACGAAATCGTACCGCTTCCGCCATCAGGCACAGTAATACCCGTTTCGGCTATATCCGTACCCACAACGCTGTAGCTATATGTCTTTGCACCGGTTATCGTAAAGTCGTACGATACAGCATCTTCCCCTTCGCAGATTGTTTGCGAAGCGGTTAGAGTTTCGAAGACAGGCCTCGGATTGATTGTAAACGACACCTCTTTCGGCTCGCTGGGGCAGTTAGCTGAGGAGTATGCTGTTACATGAATCTTATACGTAGCAGGCTCCCACGAGCTTGTGGTGAGACTGATTAACGCTGCCGTTTGACCGCTCTTGTGCTGGTCAGACATCAGTACACCATTCTTAAACACATCGTAGTCATACTTGGCAGCACCATCTTTCAGCGTTACTGCTGTTGATACACCGGATGTGCCATCACACACGTCAGCAATTGCCGCCAACTCCAATGAGGGTTTCTTGTTGATTGTAAGAGTTGCTGTCGGATAAGGAGTTGCGCTCTTGCAACCTGCGGCCGACTCGGCGTATGCTTCAACCTTGTAATCCCCAGCAGCCCAACCTGTAGTGGTGATGGTGAACTTTTTCGCATCATCAACAGTAACCTCCGTCCAATCTATCTTGGTTGTTGTACCCTGTGTTACCTTGTAATACAACTTATCCGCATCCGTATGATCATACGTCACCTCAAACGATGTAGCGGGATAACACTGCGCAGCTATTGAATTAAGGGTTAATGTCGGAGTTGGCTTGAACGCCGGCACTTCATACGATTTGGCTTCTGTTCGGCTGCAATCTACATCCTTTATCTGCGCCGTGACTGTACCGGAAGCCGTCAACCCGTCTATAGTGAAGGATCTTGGCCATGTTGGAGAGGTAACCTCTTTACTATGTCCATCGCTGGTAGTAACGACAACCGTCTGCCCGTTTCTATTCGATGTTATAGAACCAGTGATACTAAACGTTGTAGCACCGCATGTTACCGGATTTACAGAAACAGTAGCTAACGACACTCCTATTATCTCCGGCAAAGTATAGTCCGCCTGCTGCTTGTCAACATCACAAACAGTACTACCCTCAAAGTAGGCCTTAATCGGACCATGATACAAATCCAAATTTAGAAGATTATTCGGGAATAAAAATTCATAATGAGTTTTATCTGATGTGGCTGTTACCCATTTTTTCATCGGATTGCCGTCGTTATCAATGCCTTCTATATATAACTTCTTTCCTCCTCCATTTTCACATTCCACTTCCACCTTTAGACCGTACGTTTCATTACAATGGATAATGACATCCAAACTACTTGCCTTCACCGATTTGATTACAGGAGAAAGCGGAGAGACAACTGTGGGCGAAATACTGCAACCATTCGAGAATTGTACATGCAACGTATGTTCATTGCCATCGGCGGGAACATCTGCGATTGTAATATTCTCAATGGTTGTCGGGGTTTCGCTTCCGTTATTAGGAGTATAATCTACTTCTTTATGCTTTTCAGATGGAGCATCATCCAGCCAAACAGTAAGTGTACCTGCCGGTTGCTTGGTGTAACGAACATCAAAGGTCAACGAAGTAGTAGGTGCATTACATGCGGGAGTCGCCATCACTTGGTTAATTGCCTCTACATTTGGTTTCAGCGGAGACGCAAACTCATTGGAACTTACGAAGCAATTGGGTTTGTTGGTGAAGTATGCCTCTACAGCCAAATCTTCGCCTGTGGTTGCCACGCTTGTGAACTTATAGTGTGCCTTCGATGACGTAATATTTGTCACCGTGGCACTATACGTACCGAAACGAACAGCCGGATCAGCGTCTGCTGGTTTGGATGTATATTCGATATCTCCTTCTATGTCATAGAGGACTCCGTCACATGTGCTATGGTCAGTTATTCCTACCGTAAACGGCGCAATAGATGTGGTCGGCGGGATAGAATAACTCTTGGTCTTTTCGCACGTATCCCGTTCAGACAAATACACAAGCACACTGCGTTCGATTGTAGCACCTACATCCTTAAATGTTAAACTAAAGGGATATGACTCTGGCGAAGAAGCAACAACATGCGTAGCTAACTCCTCATAAACGCCGGATTTGTTCTTGTACTTAACTACAATCTTTTTACCTGTAGCATACTTCGTATCGACCGTCACAGTAGCCGGATACGATGCAGCATCGCATGCTATCGGTGTAGTAGGAACCTCCACGTCAAGATCTGTTATAACCGGTGAGAGGACAGTACCCAAGGTCTGGGTTTCCGAACAAGAGTTTGCACCGGCAAACGAAACCTTTAAGGTATGTGTTGCACCGTCAGCAGGGATACCGGAATAGGTGATTTTTTCTTCTTTTTGGAGATCTGTCTTTCTACGTTTCACCTCTGCTATCGGAACATCAATCGGATCAAGTGCATCCACTTGAACAGTCATGTCGCCATGCTGATAGATATATTCAACATCAAATTCTATTTCATAAGTCAGGTCATCACAGCCCGGAGTGCTTTGCTTGATGTTCTTTATCTCCATGCTCGGCTGTGTGGGTGAAGCAAAGGGGTTGGATGTCTTTGTGCAAGTAGCCGGGGCATCTTCGAAATATGCATCAACGGTAAGCGTACTACCTACCGCGGTCATGTCGGCGATAGTGAAGTCCACTGTAGCCGAAGCGGATGTTATATCAATTTCATCCGTCAATGCTCCGTAAGCAACTATCAGGTTCTTTGATACATCTGCATTGGAATATTTGACTGTACCGCTGATAGTATATTTATATGGAGTACATTTCGTTTCACCGACGGTCGTTACTTTAACTTCACTGATGATCGGTTTTACCGGCGCGGTGTATGTGCCTTTATGATCGGGTTCGCTCTTGCAAGAATAACCCTCAAAGTACGCTATTACATAATGCGATGCTCCGTCTATGGCTGACAATGTGACGCTTGGCGTTATTGTGCCATTAGAAGATGTCAATGTTGTTGGGGATTTGTATAGTTCATTACCTTTATCATCCTCGATAATAATCTTCTTGCCATTGCCGTTCTTGTAGTTGACGGTTACTGTTCTGGTGTAACTGGTTGCATCACATGCCACAGCAGTTGGAGTAGATGATACGGTTGTCGAAGTGATAGTAGGCGACTGCGGGAAAGTAAGCTCATCTGACTCAAGAGGAGTGTCGTAGCCACAGTAGCCTTCCGCATAAAAGCGATAATAAATCTTATGCTTTCCACCATCAGCAGGCAGACCGGTTAGTTTGACTGTTTTTGTTTGCTCTGCGCTATTCTTGATATACTTACCTTCGCCAGCAGACTCGCTCGGAGTATAGAATGTTTTCCACGAGCCATCGTCCACCTTTACCTGAAGGTCTCCATCTTGGTTGGTAAACTTGATTGAAACCGTCAAGTCAAAGGTCAGCTGATCACACGCTGCGACTGAAGGCATTGTTATCGGTGTAACCAACGAGGCTTTGGGAAGCAAGGGCGCGGTGAAGGTCTTGGACTTCTCGCATGTTGAAAGAGTAGCGTGAACGTAGTCAAAATATACAATCACTTCATTATCTGTGCTGCCATCAGCAGGCAGACCTGCGAACTCAAATGTAGTTACATCATCTGTTACAACTTGTGAGAGTGTAGCAGAACCTATTTTAGCCGTCAAGGTTGCATTGCGGTGGTTGGTGGTTGTCACATAAACTATTGCAGTATATGTGTCCACCGAACTGCAATTGAGGGTCGGTGTTGTCACTGTTATCGGCTCTACGATCTTCGGCGAGAATGGCGCACGGAAAGTAACAGGCGTGAAACAGCCTTCGCCTAAACCGGCGCACTCCACGTGCAAAGTGTGTTCTGCACTATCGGCGGGAACATTGTCGATAGCAAACTTGATGGGCTCGATGGTAGATGTAGCCGTAGTAATTGTCTTCTCTTGCTTAAGCAAGCTGGCATCATATGATGCGCCATCTATCCACACGCGAATCTTGTCGCTGGACATGTTGCGATATGACACATCAACAGTAAGCGTATATGTCAGTTGGTCACACGGCAATATAGCTGCAGGGTTATTGTTATTCGTTGCGTTAAGATATGGAATAACCGGATCATTGAAATCATCCGTGAGGTTTGCGGAAGTCCAGTCCTCAAAATAAACCTTGTAGGTACGCGTTTTGCCAACAGGATCGGATGAACCGATAGTTTGGGTTACTCTGCGATTAACAATCCTTGTTTCCTCCCAATCAGCAGAAGCGCCGGGATCAGGCAATGCCAGCAATGTAGAATCCCACACTACTTTGCTGCCACCGTCTGTTATATCTTTGACAATAATCTTGCCGTTTTGATTCTTGAACTCGATATGCAAATCGACTGCGTAAGACGACTCACCACAGGCCATCTGCACCGGCGTTGCAGTAAAGTCGGATATTGCCGGCTCATGGAATACAACCGTAAATGTCTGATAAGATTTGGCTACTTCCGTCACGGTGCTAATTGCGTGGAACTGGATATCGTCCAAAGCGAAATCATTGCCTACTCGCAAGAGGTCAGTATTCAAATTCACAACCGAGATGGTAACATCATCACAACTCTCAGGGGCAGTAAACGTTGACGAACATTGATGCCAAATATTGTTATGGAACTCGCCGTCACTCAAATCCAATGGGGCGCCTAACAACTCTGTAGTACCGTTGTACTCTATTTGGAACTGCAATTTTGCCGGGTTGTCCATCTCGCCGTAGTTATTGATGTTCGCAGCCCAGAACGAGAATACATACGTTGTGCCCTTTTTAAGCTTCAATTTGGGGTTATCTGCCGTTTTGGCATACCAAGCCTTCTTTCCCTCCACGCCGTCAGATGCGGCATCAAACAGGCCATAGAAACTACCATGTTTTGCCGTCACAGAAGCATATTTGTCGTGGAAATTCTTAGCTTGCTGTATAACCGCGAAGCCATTGCTTGCTGATGCATGAGATCCTGTATAGAACTCACTGTACGCGGACGCATTGCTGAAGAGTCCCCAATATGTATATGCACTCATTGTGCTCTCCCCATCTACAGTACCATAATCAAAACCATCTACATCATAGTCACCATTACTCATCATGTCCTCATTAGAACCGTCAAGAGGATAATACTCCTTATAAATGTAGGTGTGCGTACCCGCTGTATCGGATGGCATTGTGGTAAAAGTCTTTGCGGCCCCGGGGACGCTGGTATGAGAGACTTCCTTTGCGTCAACCCATATCGCTTTGTTGGAATTTTCCGCATCGGAAGGAGTCATCACCTGACTCGTTCCTGTCAACAAGTTTATGACAGGATGATCAATCTTAGCGTTACGCACATTGGGTACAGGCACATCTGTAAAATCCTTTGTGCACGCTGCTTTTCCTGTAAAATAAGCTTTGAGTTTACGTGTTACCCCGTCGGTCAAAGCTGCCGGAACAGTCATAGAGAATGATTGCGGACTAACAGGTGAGGTAATCGTTTCTGTTTTTTCATCGCCTGTTCCTTCGCCATATACGATAACCAAATTGCCATTTGGAATACCGAAAGCAACAAGTCCATCCAATGTGTATTCGTCTGTTTCGGCATTCACATTGGATATTGCACGCTCTGCCGAGGTTATTGTACAATCATAACCGCAACCGGTGGCATCTTTTTTGAATTTAATTAGACGCTGTCCGGCAGTAACCTTCGAATACAAGTAGTAGCATATAGAATCCGGCAGAGGATCAGGTAATATGGGAGACAAACTTCTTGCACCCTCATCAAAATTCCTAATGCGACCGGCATAGTTATCCAGAGATTCCCATGTTGTACCACCATCAACAGTATAATACCATGCATGTTGCCATACATTGCTTTCGTCATAATCGGTTCTTGCTGGATTAATCTTACAGTGAAGTGACATCACGTCTCCAGCTGCGTCTGGGCATATAGCATATTCCTCAGCAGTTATGCCACTTGCTGCCAAAGCAGCCTTCATGCCATTGTAGTTCTTTAGGTCGTCCGACCTTGTCTGTGCGTACGGCGCAAGTATCAGGTCATCTGGCAATGTGTGCGCCCATTCACCATCAACTCCATTAAACCAATAACGATATATGTACACATTCTTTACATCCATGTTACCGGTATGTCCCCAATCATCTGCATCCGTATGATACCAGTCAGTATTAGGACGACGGATTAGTTTGCAATGCTTGTAATCACCCGCATTCGTTATCGTTGCAGACATAATCCGCACTTTATGGGAATTATACTCATATTCCTTGGTCTTGAATTCCAGCCATTCACCATCACCGCCGTCCTTCCATATCCACATGACAAGGTGAGCGTCACCCTCTCCCCAGTCAAACTCAGTATCACCAGAACTACGGCTATACGTATTGAGATATATTCTGTCTCCGGCACGGAAATAATACGCGTTCGAATTCTGTACTCCTGTCCATGCAAGGAGTGCAGTCAGGGCACAGATAAGGCTCTTGCGATAAGAAATGGTGATGATATGTTTCATTGTATTGATATATTTCATGGGGTTGATATGTTTCATGGTGGATAGATGTTTCATGTTGATGATATGTTATATGATTGTATATGTTTTGTTCTTGGGTTGCTTTTGTAGGGTATTCAGGGTTGTTTCCGGGGGTATTAATGACTAACGAATGATTAACGAATGACTAACGAATAACTAACGGTTGAACCGATGCGGTATTAGTCAACTATTAAAAACTATTTAAATCAATTTATACTATTTGTTAAAAAATTTGTATGAGACTCTGAGACTCTTGAGACTCTTGATATTTTTTAATGCTAACATTTTCAACACCTTGCACTAAAGTGTCTCAGAGTCTCACTGTATCATGTCTTTTTCTTTGTGACTTTTTGCACTTTACTTGCACTTTGATTTTTTTATACTTGAGGGGGTACTTGTGGGGGTGCTTGAGGGGGTACTTGTGGGGGTAGCACTTCCCAATGTCCGCCTTTATCCGCTCCTACGCGTCGTATATAACCTTCTGCTTGCAAGTTTCCGAAATGTTTTGCTATACCTCGCACATGTTTCCCTAACTTCTCTGCAACCTGAGGAATAGTAACATTGGGATCTTGAGAAATAATGTCAACTATACTTTTCCTTGTACCTTTCAATGTACTTTTCAATGTACTTTTCAATGTACTTTTCAATGTACTTTTTCCGACATTTTCTATAACATTTTCTGTAACATTTCTTGTGTTTTCTGTAACATTTTCTGTAACATTTCCGACATTTATTCCGACATTTGCTTTATGCCTTTGAATATGCTCTTCGAATGAAGTTGTGAACTCCTTAGAACAGCGAACATAGCCATAATAGTCATTTCTGGGTTTGCGCTTGGGACGTATACCTTTATAATGCTCGTCTATTAATTTTCGCACTTCAGCCATCGACAATTCTCCCTCTATATTCCGTCGCACTAATTCTTTCATGTAGTCAGAAATGCACACCCCGTCCACCTGCTGCAAGCCGATAGCCGTGCGCCAGATCTGGGCACGTTCTTTCTTGCCGGGTTCGCCTTGGCGGATGTACTCCTCAAAGTCGGGGGTGTATGTCGGTAGTTCTCTCATGATGTTGGTGTTACGAAAATAAACCTAAATTAACACTGCTGATGTCTGTTGTCCGTTCCTGACCTGTGTATTTGTCTGCTACGTCACTCAATCAAGTAAACTTGCTGACTGCCGTAACAGCCAAATCCACAACTCTCCGAGTAACAGACATCATCAGCAATAAACATAAATAAATTACAATGTATCAATCATCATTCTATCAATCCATCAATGCACTTATTCAACGGTTTATTTATTTTCTAAATATCTCAAAGTTCGCCTACTCCTCTTGCACGATGATCTCCACACGGCGATCAAGTGACAAATCCCCATGCAGGTTAATCGCGTTCGGTTTGGATGAACCGTAGTCCTCGACATGCATCCGTGTGGCAGGTATTCCGCAGTCAACAAGGTAATACTTGACCATCAACGCACGGTATTGCGCGAGTCGCGCGTTGTGCGCGTGCGTACCTTCTTTAGACGCATGACCGGCGATGATTACCTTGTTCGGAATAGTCTTTAACTGCTCGGCGATCTGCCGCAAGTAGAGCATCGACTCCTCGGTGAGCTCGTGGCTGTCGAAGGCGAAATACACGCGGTTGAGCGTGTCGATCTTCCGCTGAATCTGTTCAACCACACGCAGCGTTCTCGGGAAGGTATCGATATGCTCGCTCCAGACGCTGTCGTTTCGCGTAACCATCTGCAGTGTCGTGTCGCTCAGCAGAGTAGTGGATCTGTGCGGCTTCTCGATGCTATGCCAATGCACGCCGATCTTCACACCCGCCTGCCACGGATGGAGTGCGCCGTTATTTGCAAGACAGTTGGTAGAAAGAATGCCATCGTAAGGCTGCATATCAATACGGGGGAAGCGGTCGGTCTTCCAACCTATATCGTGAAGCGTAGCGTTTTGGCTATCCATTACCATATAGTGGCCGTACAAGCCAATAAGAAAGTCGGTATGTGCACTCATCCGGATGAGCAGACCCAAGTCAAGTAAGGCTGTTACATTGAAGCTCTTCACATTCAGCTTGGATACAGTGCCCTTGTAATCAATCGTACCGAACTCGTGCAGGTTATGTAGTTCACCCCTTGTACCATAATCGCCCCAATGCTCTATCTCGCCGGTCAGGACATGGTAGTTCGACTTGACGGTATATGCAGGTGCTGCGCCAAGTGCCATAAAGAAACCGGCTTTGTTGCGTTTACCCCAAGCCTGAATTTGCAATGTAACAGGGACACCCACGGTATGTATTGTATGCCGCTCGTTCCAGTTGCTCACCTTGGCATGGTGCTCGTAGATCTCGCCGTCGGTGTCGATGATATCATCGCCCTTGAACACCCACTCACCATCCAATAAGCCGCGCGAGCTGTAGTTGGCGAGCCAGGCGCCAACGCCGATGCCCACGTTCTTGTGAAAGAAGTAAGCATATTGCAGTTGCACCACAGCGGACAAGGAAGCCTTCTCGCTGCCACTGCCGTTAGGCACATTTAAGGGCTTTTTCAAGAATCCGTACCCCACGTTACCCAGACCTGCACCGGCATGAATCTCGACGTAATGTCCCTTGCGGTTAGCGGAGTCTCCCGGAGTAACCGTCACCTCCTCGCGCCGTGTGATGGTGCGCAAAGTATCAACGAACGTGCGCACCTCGAGTGAGCGCACATTCACCAAGCTATCCGTTGACTCGGCTTCAACGGGCATACTGTATCGGTAAACGGCATGTTGTACGTCCGTCGGCTGATGACCGGCAAAACGCTGTGTTTGCACCTCTTGTGCGTGACTGCCTATCGTCACGCCAAGGGCAAGAATGCTGATTAAGGTTCGCTTAATATACATGGATCTTTACGGTTGTATTTGTTTCTTTTCCTTGTAGTTGCAGCAGATATACGCCTGCATTGCTGGGCATAAGCATCGTGCTCTCGCTGTCACGGAGTTCGGCTGTGCGGATCAGTTGACCTGTTATGGTACGCAACGTAGCCATCATCGCTTCTTCCGTTGTCTTGCTTACCGTCACCGCAGCACCGGCAGCCACCCTCGTCGGACGAACGGATACACTCGCCTCATCAATCAGTTTCGAAGCTTCTGCCGAACTCGGGCACTCATCGAAAGTGTGCTTGCAGGTCAGGTCTTTCGTGCCGTCCGCAAGAGTCAGTTCGCAGTGGTAGATATCAGGTGTGCCCTCCATCTTTATCGAACCAGTATAGATACGCTGGAGCGTTTCGCCCTCCAACTTCACGCCGTTCTTATACCACTGGTAAGCGACATAGAGACTGTCGTGGTTGTTGATAAAAAGCACATTGTCCCACTTGCGGAACATCAATCCGTCGGTGCAGCACACCTTGGACACCGGCGCGGTAGATACATCGCTCTTCGCGCCGTCCTCACGTCCATCGAAGTACGCCGTGAACTCATGCTCAGTCGGCTCAAGACCTACAATATGCGTCGCATATACCTTCGTAAGGGTCTTGTTCACCTGGTCTTCGGTTATAGCCGGCAACGCCTCGCTAAATACTATACGATCTGCCGTCACATCCTTGATAACCAGATTGCCTTCGGGGTTGACGTACTCCACAGTCAACTTCACATCGTACGCCGTCGAGTCGCAATCCATCGGTTGTGCTTCGGCACTCAGCGAAATGACCTCAGCACACTTCACGAACTTCGGTGCAACCGACGAACCGGTCTTAGCGCCGGTTTCCCAGCCGTCGAAATACCCCTTGAACGTGTGATTTTTGAGCTCCGGATCGCTGATACGGATGGTGAACGTATAAGTCTGGTCGATGTTCCACTGCGCCTCAGTAATCGGCGGCAGAGCCTCGCTGACAACCGTCTTGCCGGTAGTCTGATCCACAACGATGAACAGCCCCTTCGGGTTGATATACTTTACGGTAATCTTCACATCGTACGCTGTTGAGTCGCAATCCATCGTCTGCGCCTCGGCAGTCAACGATTTGAGTTCAGGATCCGGTCCCGGGCAGTCGGAATATTCCGGGGCATTGGACGATGCCGTAGCCTCAGCATTTGTCCAGGCGTCGAAGTACGCCTTGTACTCATGTTTCGCCGGAGTGAGGTTGTCGTCAATCGTATAGGTGATGGTCTTGGTCTTCTTTTGATCCCAATCCCCATGATCGGTCGGCACTGCACCCTCAAACACTGTCTTGTTCGCCGTCAGGTCTTTCACAACCAACTTGCCTTTCGGGTTGTCGTAGTTCACGCTAATCGTCACATCGTACTTCCTCACGCCGCACGGCATATTCTTTGGCGTAGCAGTCATCGAATAGATATGCGGTTCGTGGGTTTGCACGGTAAACACCTGTTGCATCCTGACCGAACGCGTCGGGCTGCTCACGGCGCGGAACTGGATGTCGTCCAGTGCAAAGTCGTTGCCAGTGTAGAGCCTATTGGTATTGAGGTTGATAACCGAGATAATGACAGTCTCGGCATCCTCTTCCGCTGTGAATGTTTCAGAGCGCTGATGCCAGCGGTTGTTGCGGAACTCTTCACTACCCAAATCGAGCGGCTTGCCTAAGTCCTTGCCATTAATCTGGAACTGGAGCTTGGCTGCATTGTCCATCTCACCGTAGTTGTTGATGTTCGCTGCCCAAAACGAGAACAGATACGTCGTACCTTTCTGTAGTTTCAAGTTCTTGTTCTTGTCCTTATCGGTGGTTGCAAACCAGGCTTTCTTGCCAGCCATTTCGCTACCTGAAGCGGCATCAAATAGAGCAAAATAATTTCCCTCTTGTGGCAACACTTTGGCGTAAGTGTGAAAGAAGTTATTAGCGTTTTTCACCACAGCAAAGCCGTTATCCGTCCAACCGGAAGGATTGACGTCTGGATTAGTATTCCAATAGAAATCAATCGGTTTATCTTCCTCTCCGGGCTTCGGATATTGTCCCCAGAACCTATACTCACTGATGGCTGACGGTTTGTCTCCCTTGCCGCCATACACCGATGCATCTTCCGATTCATAATTGCCATTACTCATCATATTAACCATCGAGCCAGAGGGAGGATTGAACTCACGGTATGCGTAACGCGTCGTGTCCGATTCGTTGTGGGTTATGCTGGTCTGTTTACCTTGCATCTCAGGTTTCTCTTCACCGTCAATATACCAAATATGTTTGTTCGAATAGTTGGCTCCTGTAGGCTCCAAAGGAGCAGTCTCGCCCACAAGCACGTCGATATGCTTATATGTTATACCTTGCGTTACGTTCGGGATATCTACCTCAGCAGTTACTTTTCCGCCTTCATTGCCTAAAAACTTAGCTGTAGCCGTTGTTTTCTTTCCACTCGTCGTTGCGGCACGCAGTCCTTCTATCGAAAAGATTTGCGGGCTTTTGGCAGTATCCGCTTTGATGATTTTGGATTTGCCGTCACACTCAATCACCAGATCTCCGCAAGGCACGCCAAACGCTACCATTCCATCCAATGTATATGTCGTGTCGTTGGCATTCACCTCGGAACAGGCAACTCCAAAGAACGTAATCTTGCAATCAAGATCACAACCTTCGTCTGTCAGGGTGAGTTTGATTAGACGACGACCTACTTTCTTCGATGAATGCAAGTAGAAGTATATCGCACCTGAGGACAGAGAATTCGGAAGGACATAACTTGCGTCTTGTTCCTTCTCGCCGTCACGCGTAGAACCAGCATAGCCGTCAACCGACGACCACGTGCTTTTGTCGGTCGATACATACCAACCATGGCACTTAACGTTATCGTAATCGTAATTTGACGCATCAGAGTTCAACTTTGGATGTAGCGACAATGAACTACCCAATGCGTTTGAGCAGACCTTGATATTTTCTTCCGTCTCCTTCGAAGCAAACTCTCCTATCTTCGCTAACGATGGTGCATACGTTGCCCAATTAGCGCTTCCCTCACAATCATCTCCCTCCCATTCTTCTTTTTTCCAGAATTCATTGATACAATTGATGTCCGGATTATTGATAAACGGTAGATTGCACGTTCTGTTCCAGATATTATTGTCCCAGCCACCGGTTGTTGTGGTATTGTTCTTGCGGACAACAATAAACTTGTCCCAATCACCGGCAGGCATATTGCCGACAAATATATCACCATTCTCTCGCGAAAAAGTTACCCAATTGTTACCGCTGTTTCCATAAATATATAAGAACAGGTGAGCATTGCCATTCGACCAATTCATCTGGCCTTGGTTGACGTTTAGATATATCTTTTCTCCGTCTTCGTAATGACGCATTTCAGCAGACATACTCATCGCCAGCATACAAACTGCGGCAAGCGATACTATATATTTGATTGTTTTCATGATCGTTAATTTTCTTGGTTTAGTTCGTGATCTCGTTTTCTCGTGATGACGTCATTACTCCATGATTACGATTTCCACACGCCTATCCATCGACTTATCTTTCTCCAGATTCTCCTCGTTCGCCACACGCGCACCGTAGTTCTTAACCTCCATCCGCTCAGCCGGTATTCCGAGTTCCTCGAGGTATTTCATCACAGCCGTAGCACGACTAAGCGCAAGGATCTCGTTGTACTCCATTTGTCCTTCCTCCGATGCATGACCGGCGATAACCAATTGGTTGGGTATATCTTTCAGTTCCTGATAGATATCACGCAAATATTTCTTTGACTTGTTGTTCAGCACATAACTGTCGAACGCAAAGTATATCTTATTGAGTTTATCCACCTTCTTTTGGATCACCTTGATCTCCTGTTTCGGTACGCGCTGGAACGTATCCACACGCTCCACAACCTCGGTTTCCATGCGCTCCACGGTGCGAACAGTCGTATCTGCGCGGAAGAAGTAATCAAAGCCTTCTGTCACCTGCATCTTAGGCTTGGCTATATGATGCCAGTGAATACCGATCTTCAGTCCCGCTGCCCACGGGTTGGTATTTCCCGTACGCAAAGAAGTAGCGTATAATCCTTTGTACTCATCCATAAACGTGGATGGTCCTACCCGTTGTCCTTCGCCCCAGCCAAAGGGAGGCGCATCTTCACCTGCGACTTCCGGCTTAGGCAGGTACTCCGACACAAACGTCTCATTCACCACATTGTTCGGCGTATAATGACCATACAAACCGATCATCATATCGAGTTGCTTGGTCAGATTCACCAACACACCCACCTCGGCAAATAGTGTAGCCATAGGCGTGACGTTCATCTTACCCTGCGCTGTGGGTTTGCTCGTATAGAGGTCAGGATTGTCCGGGCAGTTACGCGCATACTCATGATCGCCCATTCCGTCGAGCGTCAGTCCCCAATTCGGATATACACCAAAGTGCTCCACATCCGCCTCCAACAGTCGGTACTTCTGCGCAATAGAGAACGTGGGCGCTATACCCAACGCGCCAAAGAAACCAACTTCGCCTTCCTCGTTCCACCACTGCGTCTGGATGGATACGGGTATAGCCATATTATAGGTTGTCTCGCGCTCGCGCCACGTATACACGCGTGCCGTGTGATTATAGTGCATCTCGCCCTCGGTGTCTATACGGTCGTTGTACACAAAGTCTGTATAGTCCATCCCGTACGCCAACTTAGCCGTCGAACTCAGGTTCTCAAACCACAATCCGGCTCCTACTCCCCAATGCGGATGGAAGAAGTACGCATACTGCACTTGCACTCTGGCGGTAAAGAACCCATCGACTCTGCCGCCATGCTTGGGGTCAAGATGGAATCCCAGCGAACCATACCCGCCGCCGATATACGCCTGCACATAGTGCCCTTTCCTGTTCGTGGAGTCCGCAACAACGTACGACGTATCCTGACGGGCAATACTGTCCTCGCTGTACCGCACGACGCGGATCGTGTCAATAAACGTGTGTACATACTTCGTCGTCACCTTCACCAGACTGTCGGTAGAAGCAGCCACCTGTGGAAGCGTCTCACGATACGTCTGCTCATCGGTGGTGAGCGGTTTATCCATTCGCATCTCCTGACGCACATTCTCCGGTGCTTCTCCCCTGCTCTGCCCCATCATAGGCAGCACAGCGGCTGTCAGTAGCGTAATGAGTAATTGATGTTTCATGGTTGTTTTATTTGTTGCGTCAACCAAGCTTGGCTGACTACTGCTTTATATATTCTTTAGTTGCGCACCCGGGTAGTAATGCGCCAATATTTGCTTGTAATCGTACCCTTTGTCCGCCATCACGGCTGCACCGATCTGACATAGTCCCACGCCGTGTCCCCAGCCTTTGCCACGGAGCAGCCATTCCGTCCCGTCTCTCTCCACCTCAAACGCCGAACTGTACAGACAGGTCTTGCTCAGCCATTTGCGGATCTCCAGTTCCTTGCCCACAATCATCCTGTGCTTGCTGCCCACGATCTCCAACTCATATATCCTTCCGCTGGGTCCGCGCTTCAAGGCTTTCAGCTGCTCTATCTCCCCGAAATCTATCCCCGACTTCTCGCGCACTATCTCCGCCAACTCTTCTGCTTTATACCGCACCGTCCATCGGTAAAAGTCTTGTGTCTCCTGATCGTAGTTGTTCAGCACCTGGCTCAGCACCCGTGCGTCTTTCGTGTTGCAATACGGGCACTCCACGCTTTCCAGATACCTGTAGTGCCTGTCAGCCCACGCGTTCTCGAACAGTTCCGTCCTTCCGCCACAACACTTATAGAACCGCGTATCGCATATCGTCTCATTCTCTGTCGGGTCAACCAGCACCACGCCCTTTGTCGCTTCCACAGCCTCTCTCACCCGCCTTGCTGCCTCGGGGTGCTCATCCCTTCTCGTTATCCCCTCATACCGCTGGCAGTGATCATCCGCACATACATCAAACCCCACATGCGCATCCCGCTCGTACCAAACTATCCGCCGCTCGGGTGATGTCAGCCAAGATTGGCTGACGGCTGCGGGGTTCTGCTTGGTGAGTAGCGGTCGCAGTACCCAAGAACGGGAAATGACAGCATGCGCCTTCAGCAGCTCAATCGACGACGTCGCACTCATCTCCGACGTAATAACCGACGTCAGGTAATCCTCCACATCCAGCGTGTTGATAGCGGTCTTTGTGCCGTCGCCGTTATCGCAGATCTCCATCGTCCCCTCAAAGAGTTGGTCTTCCTGTCTGTCCCAATGAAACCCGATCCCAATGCGCACATCATGCAGCAACACGCCTTCCGGTCGTCGTTCCCACCGTATCTCCGGTGCTGTCAATATCCCTACGCGGATGTTCATAACTTTAGTCGAAAGACCGTTCACTGCGTTAGCGGTCTTTTGTCTTTTAGCGTAGCGGTCTATTCAAAGCTATGCGCGCTTTCAATTCCCAGGTTCTGATGCGATCTTTATAGAAGTTGTTGGCGTTCATAGCAACCACATCGCAGTTTGCATCGGAGTTATCCTCCCATCGGCGGCAGTTGTACAGCACATCATAGATTCGCCCGATTTGGTACTCACGGCTCACCCTTAATCCTACTGCATAATCCTCGCCGTACTTTGTGGTCGGGAAGTTAATCGTCCTCAACAGCGGCGTATAGAACCCACGCGGTGCACCGAGTCCGTTAATCCTCAGCGCATTGTTCCTGCCATTCTCCGGCGTCCACTCCTTGTGGTCAATTACTCCCGGCGGCAACTCATTGCCGTCAAAGTCCGTCATCCTATACGTACCCACCACCATCGCGCAGTTCTGCTCGTGGAAGGCATCAATAAACTTCTGCACGGTGTTCTCGTCGTAGTACGTGTCATCGCTATCGAGCTGGATAGCAAACCGCCCGCACTTAGGATGGTGCAGCGCCACATTCCAGTTGCCGCCTATAGCGTGCCACGACTTATCCTGTGCTATATAGATCAGGTTCTCGTGCCCCTCGGCAACGATCTTCTTGATGGCATCTATTGTGCCGTCCTCGCTGTTGTCATCCACCACAATCACGTTGAACTTGTACGGCTCTCTTACTTTCTGGCTCAGCGCACTGCGGATCGCCGTCTCTATCGTGCGCACCCTGTTCTTGCAAGGAATCACCACACTCGCCTCGTACTCAAACTCGCCGGCACTCATATCCACATCCTTGAACTCCGGCGCCAGGTATCCGCCTATATCTTTCAAGTGCCGCGTCACGGCTATCTCCATCTCGATCTGCACACCGCGGTTCTTGGGATCGACATAGTCAAACAACTTCTCTCCGGACTTCCGTGTATCCAGTTCAACATCATAGTACAAGTACTCGTTGATATGCTCCAGTGCACCTTTCTGGCTGACTTTCAGCCGCAGGTCATAGAGTCCCGCATATTGGTACGTCACATCCATCCGCTGCACAGCCTCCACCAGCGCCGAAGTGCGGAACAGCAGCACACTGCCGAAATCGAAGTCGTCACGCAGCGCACCCATCTGGTAGTCTATCACCGGCGCGTTTGTTCGCACACTGCCCGACTGATTGAAGTGGTCGGCATACACCATAGCCGCACCGCTGTCTTCCATCAACGCTTCCATGCGCTCCAAGGCAAACAGCACAAACGACAGCGTCGTGTACTTCGTATAAATCAAGGTATAAGGAGTGTGACTTTGCGCAGCAATCGTCCGCATATTCTCCGTCGAACGGATATCTCCTTTGATATAGTGCACCTCTGCCACAAGCGCTTGCTTGCTCAGGTTCTGCACCGTTGGCTGTACTTGTTGCTCCGACTGAAACGGAACAAAACACGTGATGTTTTTCATATCTCTGTATCTTATAACGGTCTGTATTGTACAAATGCTTCGATAGCTTCATAGTTAGCTAAGCCAAGCTTGGCATAGAGTTCTGCCGTCGCATGATTTCTGTCTTCTGCCCGCTGCCAGAACAACCGCTCGTCGTTGCCCATAAACGGCGCACTCTCCATCTGCGACTGATGTTTGAGTATTGCATTTCGCTTCGAGCGCAATTCCTCCGGCGACATCGGCACAGCCATCTCAATCAGATCCACACTCCACTCCATCCATGCGCCGCGATACATCCATATACGGCAGTCTTTCAACCACGCATCCCACTCTTTCGTCTGTTTCAGGTCATCTATCGCCGCCAGCACAGCGTCCGTGCAGACACGGTGCGTACCGTGCGGGTCTGCCAGGTCACCGGCAACAAAGACCTGATTCGGCTTAACCTCCAACAGCAGATTCTCCACGATCTGTATATCCTTTTCGGTAAGCGGACCTTTCTTGATCGTGCCCGTCTCGTAGAACGGTAGGTTCAGGAAGTGGATATGATTCAGCGGCAGTCCCATGTGCCGGCAAGCCGCCGTTGCCTCGCCCCGTCGAATCAATGCCTTGATATCCAGTATCTCCCGCGTGTCCTGGTCACCGACTTTCTCGTTATGGAAAAAGTTCAAGTACTCGTCGTACTTCCGCTCTATCACCTTGTCTTCCGGCAGGTGCATCGCCTTGTATCCCTTGATGAAGTCCATAAACCGAACCACCTCGTCGTCGCAAACCGCGATACATCCCGAGGTCTGGTAGGCAATATGCACATTATGCCCCTGGTTGATCAGTCGTGCAAACGTGCCCCCCATGCTGATCACATCGTCATCGGGATGCGGCGAGAAGATCACCACGTTCTTTGGGAACGGTTTAGCCCGCTCCGGTCGGTTCGTATCATCGGCGTTCGGTTTGCCTCCCGGCCATCCGGTGATGGTGTGCTGCAGGTCATTGAACACCTTGATATTGCAGTTGTACGCCGACCCGAACAGCGTGATCAACTCCGCCAAACCGTGATCATTGTAGTCCTTGTTCGTCAGTTTCAGTATCGGCTTGTCGGTCTTCTCGCACAGCCACACGATCGCTTTCCTTATCAGTTGATCGTCCCACTCGCAACTTGTCACCGTCCACGGTTTGCTGATACGTGTCAGCCGGTCTGCCGCCGACAGATCCAAGGCTATATGTGCATTCTGCGCCAACTGCAACGCCGATGCCGGACAAGCCGGTGAGGCGTCTTGCTCAATTGCACGCGCCACAGGAGCAGCCTTATGTTCACCCCAAGCCACGAGCAGTATCTCCCGCGCCTTGAGGATCGTATCAATGCCGATCGTGATAGCACTCACGGGCACCGACTCCGTGTTTCCGAACATCTCGCTCGCGTCAGCCCTTGAGTTGTTATCCAGCAGCACTAATCTCGTCTCGCTGTTGAACTGCGAACCCGGTTCGTTGAACGCGATGTTTCCGCCGCGACCTATACCGAGTAGCATCAGATCTATACCGCCCAACTCCTGTATCGTCCTTTCATAGGCAGCACAGGCATCGATGATCTCCTCCTTCGCCAGCGTACCCGGGATAGCAATCACGTTAGCAGGCAAGATGCCCACTTTGCTGATGAACTGATCTTCCAACTGCCCCAGACAGCCTGCATCTTCCTTTGCCAGCGGGTAATACTCGTACCCAACCACCAGCACCACGTTCCTGAAACTCAGCCCCTCCTGATGCAGACGAATCAGTTCGGCGAAGATGTCTTGCATCGACCTGCCCGTCATCGCACTCAGCACGAACTTCTTGCCCTCCTTCTGATGTTGGGCTATCAGTTCGGCTACATGTTGCGCCACTGCTATGGCACCTTCCTTGCCGGTCTCGTAGATGGTGGTCTTCACCTTCTCCATCCTTGTGACACGTGTCAGTTCATAGACATCTTCCGGCTTGTACAGTTTTCTCGCCACATGACTCAGCGAGATCTGTGAACTCAGGTTCGTTCTCATGGTGTTTGGTATTTTGGTTGGTTATTGCAATTTCTTGAGGGCTGTTTCTACTCGGCGAATCGTTTCGTCCTTTCCGAGGATGCCTGTTATATCCCAGATATGCGGACCTCTTGCCGCGCCTACAAGACAGATACGGAAAGCATTCATCACTATTCCTAACCCGTAGCCCTGCGCCTCTATCCACGGCAGTACTGTCGCATCCAGAGCCTCGTAACTCCAGTCTTTCTGCGCCTTCAGTACAGCCAGCAGCTCTTTCATGTGCTTGGGCGAGTCCTCCTTCCAGCGTTTCTTGAGCGATTTCTCGTCGTACTCTTCGGGCGCCACGAACAGGAAGTTACATTGCTCCCACAGCTCGCTCACAAACGACACGCGCTCTTTCACCAAGCCGACAATCTTCGCTACTTTCTCTTGCCCTATATTCTTTACCGCCTTCTCGCCTATCTTTTCAACCAATATTGGTCGGAATTCCTCGGCGAGCTGCTCGTTGCTTCTCATCTGCAAGTATTGGTGGTTGAACCACTTACCCTTCTCGTAGTCAAACTTCGCGCCCGACTTGCTCACACGCTCCAACGAGAACTGCGCAATCAGCTCATCCATCGAGAATAGCTCCTGATCACCCGACACATGCCAACCAAGCAACGCCAGGAAGTTAATCACCGCCTCGGGATAATATCCGCTCTCTCTGTAACCGCTGCTCACGCTGCCGTCCTTCGGGTTGTGGAACTCCAGCGGGAACACCGGGAAGCCCAGCCGGTCGCCGTCACGCTTGCTCAACTTTCCATTGCCGTCAGGCTTCAACAGCAGCGGCAGGTGTGCAAACTGCGGCATCGTATCTTCCCAACCGAACGCCCTGTACAACAGCACATGCAACGGCGCGCTCGGCAGCCACTCCTCGCCACGGATCACGTGCGTGATTTCCATCAAATGGTCATCCACGATGTTCGCCAAGTGGTAGGTCGGCAGACGGTCTGAGGACTTGTACAGCACCTTGTCGTCCAGGATGTTCGAGTTGATCGTCACATCGCCGCGAATCAGGTCGTGCACTACCACATCCTCGTCCGGATCAACCAAGAAACGCACCACAAACGGCTCGCCGCTCTCCACACGTTTCTTAGCGTCAATGCAGGTCAGCGAGTTATCCATCATCCCGCGCGTCGTGGCATCGTACTGGAAGTTAGGTATCTCCTTGCGCTTGGCTTCCAATTGCTCCGGCGTATCAAACGCCACATAAGCCTTATGTTCGTCCAGCAACTGCTGCACGTACTTCCAGTAGATATCACGTCTCTCGCTCTGACGATACGGTCCATGCGTGCCGACAGACTCAATCTCAATCTTCCCGTCTTTTGTCTTCTTAGCTCGAAGTCCCTCGTCAATCTCTATTTCCAGCCAGTGCAGTGCCTCGAGGATATACTCCTCTGCACCCGGCACAAACCGCGTCGAGTCCGTATCTTCTATTCGCAGCAGCATATCGCCGCCATGCTGACGCGCAAACAGGTAATTATACAACGCCGTTCTCACTCCGCCGATATGCAGCGCTCCCGTTGGCGACGGTGCAAAACGCACCCGTACTCTTCTGTTATCCATAGTTTCTTATCGCAAAATTTTTGTTGTTTGATTATTATGTTGTATTATATAAATTCCTTCTTTCAAATCGGGCATCTCGTCCCCGGCATAAACCAACCGCCCGAATAGATCATATACTCTGTATCCCTTCACATCCGCCCCCACATTCTCCACAGCATCAGGTATATCCAGTTCATGCCACGTGTAGCCCAACTTCCTGTCCATCCACTCTACCCGCATCTCCAGATACGCCTTCAGTCGCTCTACTTCCGCACTGAAACTCCCCAAAGCCACAGGGTTCTGATGCACATATTGGCTCAGTATCGGCCACCGTATAAAGTTCAGCCGTTGCGACTGCTCCAACTCTTCGGCTACCTGATCCACAAATGCCGTCAGTTCCTCTGCTGTTATCCCGCGATTGCGCATCACGTGCCAAAGCTCCAACATCTCATCTTTCGCCTGCTGGTCAGCAAAGAGTATTTTCTTGGCAAACGTAGCCGATTCGCCGGCGATACCGTACGTATAATCCGTGGCATTCTTGAGCGGATAGATGCGATTGTCGTTGTCAAACGCTAAATCGAAGTCCCACACTGGTCCCGTATAGGCTTTCTGGTCACCGCGCTGCTTGTACATGTACATACTCCAGTACAAATCCGGATTGCCGCACAACTGGTTGATCAGGAAGTACCGCGCAAACGTCGAATAATCCACATACTCCCGCCACGACGTATTAAATGCTGACGCCTTGTAAGCTCTGTTCTCCAGCGTCCGACAGAAACTCTGAATATACGACAGTTGCGCATCCTGTATCTCATCATCCTTCGGGGAGTGGACGGTTATGCCAATGCCCTTGTTCGTATAGAAATACACCGGTTCGGTGTAAGCGTAACTGTCCACCTCCCACAGATATCCGCCCGACAACGCCTCGTCCGACACATCTTCCGGCTTCATCTCTTCCACTTCCACGCGCCCTTTCTTTACCTCAATCTTGTCGCTCAATTGGTAGCAGCCTTCGTATTCGCCGTTCACCAGCACATCCACCGCCTTGCAAAACGGCGTGTAGGGCATATCAGCCACACGGCTCACCTCAAACGCCACAATATTGCGCATCAACGACTTGTCACCATAGTTGTTCACCAGCACCCAGTTCTTTGCCTTAGCCGGCGAACCTAACACTTTGTGCTTATGGTTAAACTTGATCCTGTACGGCTTTTTCGGAAACCCCATTGACGCATTTCCCCGCAGCCTCAGCCCCGCAGTATCTTGTAAAACCACCGTCCGCTGATTGCTGACCGCTGACTGCTGATCGCTGACTGCTGACTGCTGATCGCTGACTGCTGACTGCTGATCGCTGACTGCTGACTGCTGATCGCTGATCACCGTCACTATACTCTCCACGTACGTCTCCTTGTCCCAAGGCTCCACGCCGTCCTTCGTGTGAATCACCACGCACGGCAGGTTCGTCGGTCTGTAAAGTTTACTGCTATCCCCTTCGCCTTTATGTCCGTAGAACTCCACTTCCGCCACATTGCAGCGCGCATCGTTCGGACCTATATATCGTACGTACCGGAATCCCAGCGAGCAATCCACATCCGCATAATCCATCTTTCCTATAGTGCCTTTCTTGTCGTTCACATATAGCGGCATCGCGTCCATAAAGTCCGGACTGTTCGCCCCTTCAAACACAGCCAACTGCACGCGCTTCTCTCCTTGCCCGTCATTTCTCGGACTCCACCCCACCTTCGTCACCACATACCGCTCACCCAGATCCAGCCCGACCCACGTGTTCGACCTGTCGTACGAAGCAAAGTACGTTCCCATATCTCCGTCAAACGCATCCTCCGGCAGGTTCTGCGTCGTCGTCGCCGTAAATCCCACATACTCCACCGATGGCGACGATCCTATTACAGCCCCCGTCAACTTCGCATCTTGTGCCCTTACCACAATGGTTGCCATCATCAGCACTACCGCAACAATATGTCGTCTCGTTTGTCTCAACTTTCTTATATCGTGAATTTCTCGCGCATCCTCGCGCGAGCCGGCGCACCCTCGCGTACTACGCGCAAACAACAAAAAGCCCACAAAATTACAAAAAAAAATCGACATTTCCAAATTTCCATGCACTTTTTTTGCAAAAAAATTTGCTTTTCTCAAAAAATTGTTGTACCTTTGCACTCCCAAACAAAAATCATCAACAATTTAACCCAAATAATCATGAAAAAATTTGCTTTTATATGCGCCATTCTGCTCACCGCTACGGTCTGCGGCGCACAAGAGTCCAACAAGTGTTCGTGTGAATCCGTCAAATACATCGACGGGCAGAAATCCGAAAACTGGAACGGCAGGCTCGACTTCTTTAACCTCGTCAAACCTATTGACGTCCAACAGTACAGAACCCTGTTTCTCTTACCCATTGACTGCTCTAACACCCAATGGGCTGACCCGAACCACAAAACCGCTTGCGCAGCAGCCATTGAGGAATACTCCGAAATGTTCATTGAAGGAATGCAAGAAACCTTCCACAACCTTGAGGCATATCCCGTTGCCAAAGGCGAGGATGTCAGCCTTAACAAACTCTCACTCGGTCTGTGTATTCGCATCGATGAGTTCAACCCCGCCGCACGCACCATGCGCGCATCGGTCACTATCTTCGACTATACCAACAACGAGATCTGTGACTTCCGCCACAAATACAGCACCGAGCACAACACCCCGAAGGAAGCCGCACTCGATGCTCTCGACCACATAACCAACGACGTTTCGTACGTTCTCACCAGCATCGTCAAAGGTGCAGGTCGCGCTGCCGCAGAAGCCGAGCGTGCAGCCCGCGAAGCCGAAAAAGCTGCCCGCCGCAACAAATAATTTTCCTGTACAGAACGTAGTGAGATAAGAACTCGCGAGATTCGAGTCCGTCGCACGAAAAAAGAGCCCTATTGGACTCTTTTTTCTGCGGTGCCGACGAGACTCGAACTCGCGACCTCCGGCGTGACAGGCCGATATTCTAACCAACTGAACTACAGCACCTCGTCGAAACAACCTCGGCTACCGATTTGCTTGCGCAAATAAAGCGCTTCGGTGTTTCTCCTCTCCAATTTGTAACACTCGCGTGTTCCAGATTGGGATTCAACGGTCAGTACGTTGTGTGGGCGTTTACGGATTCGAACCGCAGACCCTCTGCTTGTAAGGCAGATGCTCTAAACCAGCTGAGCTAAACGCCCGATGCTCGGTGGAAGTGCGCTACTTCTCAAAAGCGGATGCAAAGGTAGCACATTTTTTTTAATTATGCAAATATTTCCAAAAAAAACACAAAAAATTTGCTTTTTTCATATCTTTTTTGTAACTTTGCATTGCAATTTGTGCGGTTTACAGAATTATCTGTTCAGATTTGACGGATTGCACAGATGTAACGAAACAAATTCAAAAACTATATGATAACATTTCTCCTAGCACTCGTAGTGCTTGTTGTAGGATTTGTGCTCTATGGCACATTTGTGGAAAAAGTCTTCGGCATTGACCCCAAAGCCGAAACTCCTGCTATCACCAAGAACGACGGCGTGGACTTCGTGCCGATGTCGGGTTGGCGTATCTTCCTCGTTCAATTCCTTAATATCGCCGGACTCGGTCCTATCTTCGGCGCGATCATGGGTATCTTTTTCGGCCCCTCAGCGTTCCTGTGGATTGTGTTTGGTACAATCTTCGGCGGCGGCGTGCATGACTACCTGAGCGGCATGCTTTCGCTGCGCAAAGGCGGAGTCTCTCTTCCGGAGATTGTCGGCAGCGAACTCGGTACGGGCGTGCGCGTGTTTATGCGCGTATTATCATTAGTATTATTGTTGCTGCTCACCACCACCTTTCTCAGCGGACCAGCTACCCTGCTGCAAGGTCTTGCGCCCCTCAACACGCTGCCCTTCCAAGGGCGTGCGCTGCCTATCGTCTGGGTGCTCATCATCTTCGCCTATTACGCATTAGCCACAGTCCTGCCCGTTGACAAACTCATCGGACGTTTCTATCCCATCTTCGGCGCAATGCTGCTGTTCATGGGCGTGGGCATCGCTATCGTTATGCTCGGTTGGCACGCTTCGGAGATGCCCGAACTCACTGACGGCCTCTACAACCGCAAAGCTGACGGTCTGCCTATCTTCCCGATGATGTTCGTCAGCATCGCTTGCGGAGCTATCTCGGGTTTTCACGGCACGCAGTCGCCTATCATGTCGCGCTGCTTGACCAACGAACGCCAAGGTCGCTGGATCTTCTACGGCGCTATGGTTGCCGAAGGTATATTAGCCCTGATCTGGGCAGCCGCAGCAGGCACGTTCTTTGCTGACCCTGACAACGGTCTCTACGGCATTGACGGCTTGCAGGCGTTTGCCGCTCAGCACAAAGGCGAGAACATTGCCGCACTCGTTGTGGATACCGTTTCCCGCTCATGGCTGGGCACAGTAGGCGGCATCCTCGCCATCATCGGCGTCATTGCTGCGCCTATCACGTCAGGCGACACTGCCCTGCGCTCCGCACGACTCATCGTTGCCGACTTCCTTCACATCGACCAACGCCCGAAGATGAAACGTCTGATGATCGCCCTGCCGCTGTTCCTTTGCGTGTTCGGCATGGTGTTCGTGAACTTCGACATCGTTTGGCGTTACTTCTCGTGGACGAACCAGACCCTCGCCGTCTTCACCCTCTGGGCAGGTACCGTTTGGCTCTACAAGAACGGGCATCAGCCATCAAACATCAAACATCAAACATCAAACATCAGCCGGCACGGCTATCTCATAGCCCTCATTCCTGCCCTGTTCATGACTATGGTCAGCTCCAGTTACATCCTCATCGCTCCGGAAGGATTCCATCTGCCCGAAGCCTACCGCTGGATCGGCTACGCTGTAGCTGCCGTCGTTACCATCGGTCTGCTCTGCGGATTCATTGCTTGGACAAAGAAACGTTAATACACATAGGTTTTGACTATTCGCAAAAATGGATTCATTTGTATTTTTAGGCTTTGGTCTTGACGCATGGATCACCATCGTCACAGTACTGGCAATGTTCACAGTGCTGCTGTTCACGCGTCTACGTTCGGATGTAGTCTTTCTGTGCGCCGTAGGCATCCTCTATGTGACCGGCGTATTGGACACCAAGGAAACGCTGTCGGGTATCAGTCAGGCATCGGTAGCGGTAGTGGCTGTGTTGTTCGTAGTGATAGCCGGCTTGACGCACACCGGTGTACTGCAATGGATCGTCAAGAACCTGCTCGGCACGCCTAACTCATACACCAAAGCCGTGACACGACTGATGCTGCCCGTAGCGGCACTCAGTTCGTTTCTGAGCAACACAACCGTTGTCGCCCTGTTCGTCAATATCGTTAAGATGTGGGCAAAGAAACTCGGCGTATCGCCGTCAAAGTTGCTTATCCCATTGAGTTACGCCTCGGGTATGGGTGGTGTGTGCACACTTATCGGCACGCCGCCAAACCTTATCATCAGCGGTTTGTACGAAGAGAAAACAGGCGAAGCGATGAACATCCTCGCCACAACCATCCCGGGTCTGTTCTGCCTGGCTGTAGGCGTATTGTCGATCATCGCCATGCGCCGTCTGCTACCCGATAGAAAATCTCCGGAGTCGGCGTTCGAGTCCACAGGCGATTACACGGTCGAGATGCTCGTTCCCTCCGACAACCCGCATATAGGAAAGACCATCGGCGAGTTGGGGCTTAATACCGTCAGCGGCGGCAGCCTGGTTGAACTCCGTCACTTCGATGATGAGCAGATCCTCTCGCCCGTGCCCGACGACGAACCGCTCATGGGCGGTGACCGGCTCGTTTATGCCGGTCAGATAGGTGACTTGCTGGAGATGGAAATGTCGCACGGTCTGGTCAATGCCGACCACCATGTGTTCCACTACAACGACACTCCGAAGGGCAAGCATAATCTGCGTACGGCATATATCACTTTCGGCAGTCACTTGATCGGCACAACGATGGGCACAAACGGTTTTGAGAAAGAGCATAAAGTGACGCTGGTAGCTGTCAGCCGCCGCGGCAGTCGTATCGAACAGATGCCGCGTGAGGTTGTGCTGCGAGCCGGCGATACACTGCTCTTGGAGAGCCTGAACGAATTGAAATCCGATACACAGTCCATGAGCAATGACCTGCATTTCTTCGAATCCGAAGACCTGCCGAACATCGGTGTGCGCACCCTGATATCGAGCTTGATTATGATTGCTATGGTTACCCTGTCGGCTCTGGGTGTGTTGCCGCTGTTACAGTGTGCTATTCTCGCCGTGTTCGCGATGTTTATCTTCCGTTGCTGCTCGCCCGAGCAGGCCATGCGCTCGATCAACTGGGATATACTGATGGTGTTTGCCTGCAGTGCCGTGCTCGGACTCGCTATCCAGAAAACCGGCATCGCCGAGCGGCTGGCAACCGGCATCCTCGACATCTGCGGCACGAACCCGATCGTGGTGATGACGGCTATCTGTCTTGCCGGTACGTTCATCACGGAGTTTATCTCCAACACCGCTGCGGGTGCGATGTTCTTCCCGATCATGTACGAGGCAGCCGAGAAACTCGGCTACGAACCGTTCCCGTTCCTCATCGCACTGATGATTGCCGTCAGCAGCAGCTTTGCTACGCCTATCGGCTCGCCGACGCATATGCTCGTCTATGGTCCGGGCGGCTACCGGTTCAGCGACTTCCTCAAGATTGGTCTCATCATGAACCTCATCATCCTTGCCGCCAACATCCTCATCGTCAATCTCATTTATCCGCTGACGCCCTTAACGTAAACTTCCGGTTTGCCAGCGCATAAAATAGTCAACAAAAAAACGACTCACATTGTGGGTCGTTTTTGTTTTCCTTTGTTGCGTCGGCTCGGAAACTTCCCGTCATATCGCACGCAGTCCAGCCCGTACATCAGCAAGCCGCCTGCAACCACCGTCAGCACCAGTCCACACGGCTGCTTTTTTTGTGCCAAAACAGAAAAAAATCACTATGCTCGCGAAAAATGGACGGTTAATTGAACCATGCTTTTCCATTTTCTAT
>JAEEGH010000687.1_pt1 | contig 109959 bp, 93 predicted proteins | sample 9134181 | NCBI WGS metagenome assembly JAEEGH01 (sample SAMN16246544, study PRJNA631951) | gut metagenome | biome: gut microbiome; feature: rumen; material: DP-attached | host: Bos | place: Iran: Karaj | collected 2018-10
AATTTATTTACATAAATTCATTCTCTCATAACGTAGTTCATTCACTTTTCAGTGAAATCACTTAGACTAAGCAAAAGCCATAATTACCTTAAAGGTTATTATGGATCGTTTACTTGCTAAAATCAGTCAAAAGTTTAATATCAATATATATTCCGAGATTTTTCATTCCGCCGCCGGCAACCCGGGGGATCTCACCAAGCAGAGGCAGATCACTGAAATAATTTTTCAGCCAGGAGATATTCTGCTCACGGTGATCCATACACGGATCTGCGCTGTTGATGACGTAGCCGGCAACAGTACAACCGGATCGTTCTATTTCATTTCTGGTCAGAATAGCATGGTTGATGCAGCCGAGTTTGGCACCCACCACCAGTATTACCGGAAACTTTCTTTCAGATACCCAGTCAGCCATAAAAGTATCCCCCGAGAGCGGAAGGAACCACCCGCCGGCCCCCTCGATGAACATCAGATCAGGATGATACGCGGAGGAAAATTCACTGATGCGCTGATCGAACAGTCCGGTATCAATATTCACTCCGGCTTCTGCCGCCGCAATATGCGGTGCGATTGCAGGACGGAATTTGTAACAGCTCAGCTGTTCATAGGGAATATCAAATGACGAATTCTCCTGCAGGGATAATACATCGGGATTAATCAGAACTCCGCCAGCCTCGCTGCATCCGGAGGCCACCGGTTTAAGACCGCACACGGAAAAAGAGGAAAGTCTGGCGGCCTGCATCAATGCGGCCACCGCAGTTGTCTTGCCGGAATCCGTATCGGTTCCGGTAACAAAAAAGATTCTGGTCATAACTGAAAAAATCTGCCGAAGCTCAAATATTTACACTCTAGTACCTATTATAAAGCAAATCTTCCATGAAATATTGAAAACATTGGCATTATTTTCCGCACGGGTATGATTAATGAGATTTTTGAGGATCGTCTTGCTCAGTTTGTGTTCATATTTCTCATTGGTATTGGTATAGGCACCGACCTTGGAAATACTGTGAAGCACATCAAGCACCCCGGGGTAGACAAGTCTTACAGTTTCAGTGGTTACCGAAACGGAATAGTTGGTCAGCTTGGCTTCATCGAGCGCCTTTTTTACCTGTTCCTCTGAATAGAATTCGTTGATGAAACCGGGCTCACCGATCTCCACAAACGCCTTTTTCAGTTCACTCAGAGATCCGCTGATCGGGAAGGCAAAGGCAAACATGCTCTTTCTGGTGGAGCAGCGCTTGAGGGAGGCGAACAGTCTGGTAAGATTCTGACTCCACTGCAGCGAATAGTTGGAAACAATCAGATCGTAGTTAGTGCTGATACAGGAATCCAGATTGTCAAAATCACCTACAACAGTCTCAACGGTAGGATAACGCTGTTTTACAAAGGAGATCATCTTCTCCGAAGCGTCAAGACAGGTGACATGCTGGGCAAGCTCCTGCAGTTCCGGAATGAAGAAACCGGTACCGCAGCCCAGATCCAGCACCCTCATGTAACTGAGCGCGGGGATCCGTTCAAGCAGCATCTGCCCCGAAAGCTTTTGAATTCTTGAATACTGATCGTAAAACTCAGCCTTGCTGCTGAAATTGTCAATAATCTGGTTTACCGAAGTTGAAGACATGCAAAAAGTCCTTCTGTTAATTTATCAATCTGCTCAAAACTGTGCCCTGCCGTTATGGTAATCCGCAGCCGCGCGGTATTCTTAGGAACGGTAGGATGACGGATTGCGGAAACATAGCATCCGTGATTTACAAGCTCCCTACTCCATTGTAGCGCTTTTTCAGACGATCCTGTCACAATCGGCTGAATTGATGTTACAGATTGCGACGCAGTTAAACTTAATTGTTCCAGAGCTCTTTTGAAATACCTGAGATTCTCCCCCAGCTTCCGCCGCAGATGCTCTCCGGAACGCACTATTTTTACCGCCTGCAGGGTCGCATATGCCACCGATGGCGCCATGTGGGTCGAATAAACGTACTCACGGGAAAAGTTGATCATGTAGTCGATAAAATCCTTTGAACCGGCCACAAATGCACCGCTGGTGCCGAGCGCCTTGCCGAAGGTTCCCATGATCACATCAATATCACGGTGACGCAGTCCCTGCAGATCCACCGTTCCCCTGCCCTCTGAACCGTGAACGCCGAATCCGTGGGCGTCATCCACAAAAAGTATATTGCCGCTGCGCTGCGCAATATCATAAAGCCGGTTGAGCGGCGCCTGATCCCCGTCCATGCTGAAAACACCCTCGGTTATAATCATGCCGCTCTGAGGGGAAATCTTTGACTCAAGGGAGGCTGGATCATTGTGAAGGAAACGAACATAGCGTGCTCCGCTCAGCACTGACGCCTCCTGCAGCGATGCATGGGCAAGGCGGTCGGCATAGATAACGGTATTTTTGCTGTTTAAAGCCTTGACCACCGCCTGGTTGGCGGCAAATCCAGAATTAAACAGGATCGCATCCTCCACCCCGAGCCAGTCGCAGATCTCATCCTGCAGATCACGGTGGGCCCGGGTAAGTCCGGTCACCAGGGGGGAGGCTCCGGAACCGCAGCCCCACAGTCTAATCCCCTCGCGCCATGCCTCGGCAAGATGCGGATCCCCGGACAGCCCCAGATAATCGTTGGAACAGAAATTAACATACTCTCTTCCGCCGATGCTGATCTGCGAATCAGTTCTGGCGTCCACACAGACACAGGAACGCAGGATATGCTGCTCCCTTCGCTCCTCCAGCTGCCGGTTAAGTCTGAGAAAATCAAATCTGCTGTTCATGGCTTCTCTACTCCAGTCTGAAGCAGCCGTGATGCTCCGCCTGATCATCGTGGGCACCTTCATGGATCTTCTCGAATATTATTCTAAGATCCTCCTCATCGCTGGCGGCTGCAGCGGGAGTTCCGCGGATCCCGAGTTTTTTCAGAAGACTGTCATCGCGGGTCTCTGCAGAATTCGGGGTGGTCAGCAGCTTGGTTCCGTAGAAAATGGAACTTGCACCTGCCATAAACGCCCAGGCCTGCATCTCCTCCGACATTTTCTCCCTGCCGGCGGACAGCCTTATTACAGAATCAGGCATAATGATCCTTGCCGTGGCAACCACACGGATGAATTCAAACGGATCAAGATCCGGCGCGCTTTCCAGCGGAGTGCCCTTCACCTTGACCAGCATATTGATCGGTACGCTTTCCGGATGCGGGTTGATAATGGCAAGCTGCCTGAGGAAGCTGGCACGATCATCCCGTGACTCGCCCATGCCCAGGATACCGCCGCAGCAGATTTTAATATGATGGCGGCGCAGCGATTTGATGGTTTCCAGCCGATCCTCGTAGCTGCGGGTGGTTATGATATTCTCGTAGAATTCAGGAGAGGTGTCGAGATTGTGGTTGTAGTAGTCAAGACCGGCCTCCGCCAGGCGCTGAGTCTGGCTGTCGGTCAGCATACCGAGAGTCATGCAGGTTTCAAGGCCCAGTGATTTCACGCCCCTGATTACTTCGACAATGAAATCAATATCACGATCCTTCGGGTTGCGCCATGCGGCACCCATGCAGAATCTGGTAGCTCCGGATCTTTTGGCGCAGGCGGCCTTCTGCATTATTGTTTCATAGGAAAGCAGTTTCTCCTTCTGCACCCCGGTGGAGTAATGGGCGCTCTGCGGACAGTATTTGCAGTCCTCAGGGCAGGATCCGGTTTTTATTGACAGCAGCGCACTAATCTGAACCTCGTTGGCCGGAAAATTCTCCCGGTGTACAGTTTGCGCCTTATACAGCAGATCCAGAAACGGCATTTCCATAATTTGTTTGATTTCTTCGACCGTCCAGTCGTACCTGATTACACTTTCCATCGATCACCCTCTTTTAAACATTTCTGTCTAGGATAATGTTTAATACAGATAGATCAAACCTTTCCAGGCCAATACTGCTTTTATAAATTTACCTCTGTTTATTTTTTAGCTTTCAGGGAGTAAAACATGTGCATCGTCATGAAGGATCGCGGGTACAGCGTTATGTGCAGTATGATCTGCCGTCAGCTGCCTGTACAAAAATTCAGCCTGCAGGTCGTGCATAATAAAAGACAAACCGCAGACAGGACGGTAGCTGCTGAGCAGTTCCACACCGTCCCGATCTGCGGTCCACGCCCGGATTTTCAGTCCGTATTATAATTCAGGTTATTTTTTGGAAACCTGGCTTCCGTAGATTGAAACCCAGTCATCTCTCATTGAAACCGGGGTCCAGTTCTGCTTGGTGCACAGTTCCAGCATCTTGGCCGCCTTGGCCTCGTTGCCGTTCTCACGTACGGTATCATCACACAGAAGCATGAAGGCCATACTGCGGTAAGGATTGCCTCGGGTTACAAACGCAGCCATACTGCCGTCGCCGGTACTGTTTCCGAAGGATAGAACCGGCTGCTGGCCGATTTCCTTCACGATAACTGAAACCTTGTTCATTTTCAGATTTTTAATAATGAAAGTACCGCCGAGTTTAGGCTGATCCTTTTCTCCGTAGAAGTATTCAAGACCGTCGGTGCTGCCCTGACCTGATGCAACCACGGTTTCATCTGAACCGATAATCTGGCTGTTAGGAAGATTCAGCATGGAGTCATGTATAATGCCTCTTACAATGAACCTGTCGGTGCCGCTTACCACATAAACTCTGAAATAGTTTCTGGTCAGATAGTCAACCACCTGGAGCATCGGACGATAGAAGCACTCGCCTCGTTTCATGCCGTTATAACTTGGCAGATCCTGCTGTTTGAATTTCTGAACATAGTCATTGAATTCACTGATGGTCATACCGGCGAATGAAGATGCCACCGCCTTTCCGTGATCAACCTCGAGACCGCTGAACGATTTGCCGGTTTCATTCTGCTCCCTGATCTTGTTTGCAACCTCACGTTCAAATTCGGATGCCTTGTCACGATAGTCGGGATCATCAAGAACGCGGTGTTTGAGAAGCATATAGTCGAAGTAGTTCGGATCGGTTTCGCAGAACAGGGTGCCGTCAAAATCGAACACCGCCACACGATCCTTGACCGGAATGAAATCCTGCCCCTCCTCATCGGTTACGGCATCCACATAGTCAAGCAGCTGTCTTCTGCTCTGTGCACCGTTTTTCCACAGACTCAGTGCCGATACATTGCTGAAATGATAAAGAATATCCCTGGCCTCAAGCAGGCTCACCTCGCTCTTCGCATAATCAGCATTTCCGGAAACCTCCATCACTCCGAGATCTGCGGCCCATTTAAGCGCTTTCTCGGCCCATGGTGAATAATTTTTTATGTCAGCTGCATCCTTCTCACTGTATGAAAGATCCATTCCGTTATATTCGGCATATTTATACAGCATAAATGCCAGCTGCTCATGATTAAGAGAACCGTATACCCTGATCTGGGCGGTCACAAAATCATTCATGATTTTCTCAGCCCAGCTGCTGTCATCTGCAGCCGCATCATATCTGTTGAGATCATTATTCAGAAGAAATTCGGTAACATACTCTGTCGTCACCGGGGTTTTCAGTTCAGCTGAAACTGCAGCACTCTGCAGATCGCAGCTGGACAGTTCCGGAGCATCCTTAGCAATTGATGTGGAGCCGAACAGTCCGGTGGAAAGACAAAGAATAGCGGCGGCGGTAAGAGTGCCGATCCTGTTTCTGATAAATTTCATTTTAACTCCCGTGCTTTAAAGCCATCAAAATATTAATCAAATATAACTGGAAACATTGTAACGGTAAATTAAGCAGTGAGCAGGATTTATGCCCCGTTTTTTTTTTAATTACGCGGAGTAAGTTCAAAAAATACAAAGACAGCAGTAAAAATTCCGCACGTTCCTGCGTTCCGGGGTACACATATATTCCGTAAAGCAAAATATAACACCGAAACTCATCTTCAAATTCTCTTTATCTCAGTTCAATTCTAATTTAGTCAAAACTTAGTCAATCATGACAGTCAAACGTTGCACAAAAGTAAAATGTGACACACGTAACGTTTTTTTTTTTTTTTTAGATAAAATTCTTGCAATTACTAAAAATACTTAATCGCAAACTAATTATATGAAGAAAATAGCTCTTTCTTTAATTTTTCTGTTACTAGACGGATGCAGTTCATCAACTCAGACGAGAACAGAACAAGTATTAGAAAAAGAATCACTGTCTAGCAAACAGGAAAATGTAAAACAGGAAGAACAAAACTGTATTACGTCTCAAAACTGTAGCTTTATTGAAAGGTATGTAAACGGACTTGGACAGGAATGCAGAATTTTTATGAATTCTTCCAATGAAAAAGTTATTTATTGCAAAAGTTCAGAAGGACTTTGGGAATCTATAGAAATATTGTAGGCAGACATAAGTAATGACAGGTACGCGCAATCTTAAATATGAGCAGAATTTTTTTGGAGCATGCAACTGTATGTTCACTGTTATTTATGCACTTATTTTAAGAGAGACGGTTACTCTTTACGGAGATCGCAAGCTTGGATATCTGTGGGTTGTTATACAGACAATATTCAATATTTCCATATTCGCGTGCCTTCGGTACATTTTGGGAGCATCAAATATTGGAGGATTGCCTACCATATATTTTTTACTTATCGGATTCACCTGCTGGAACATATTTGATGAATGCATAGTTAAATGCTTAAAAGCAGTGAGTGCCAACAGTTCTCTGCTGGAATTTCCACACGTACACCCCCTAGATGTATTACTTGCAAGGTGCACACTGATTGCAACTACCCATATATTCACAGCTGCAGTAATTATTTTGGGAGGACTGGCTTTCGGACTTGATTTCGAGATAACTCATTTTGATGATTTCACAATTTTATTACTGTTCACGTTTATTCTCGGTTTTTCGTCAGCTATTTTCTTTGCTTCTCTCAATGAATTTTATCCATCTGTCGGAAAAGCTATCCCTTTTATTCTAAGAGGAATGTTTTTTGTTTCAGGGATATTCTTCAGTATAAGCAAATTTCCCTCTAGATGGAAACAATACCTGGAATTAAACCCTGTACTCAATATCATTGAAGGAATGAGAATGTCTGTATCTCATACATTCAGTTATACATTCAACAATCATTATTGTTACATTGGTTTTATCTGTGCATCTCTGCTATGCCTGGGTCTCCTTTTGGAACAAGCTTCGCACAGGAGGTTTGAATTATGATTGAACTTAGAAACATCAGCAAGTCCTACCGGTTGCACAATCATAACAGACATACAGTTCTTGATAATATTTCCTACACTTTTACTGAGGGTGTCAACACAGGAATTTTAGGATTAAACGGCAGCGGGAAATCAACTCTGCTGAAAATTTTATGCGGTGCATCATTTCCTGACAGCGGTACTGTTATCAGAAGAAGTTCGATCAGCTGGCCTGTAGCCTTCAGTGGATGCATCGTTGGAAGCATGACCGGTTATCAGAATCTAAGATTTATCAGTCGTATATATAAAAGTTATTTCAAAAAGGATAAACAATTTGTGGAGGAATTCACTGAACTGGGTGACTATCTCAACGAGCCTGTTAAAACATACAGTTCAGGAATGAAGGCAAAATTAGCTTTTGCGTTAAGCATGGCTATCGGCTTTGATTTTTATCTTGTAGATGAAGCTTTTTCTGTCGGTGACTCAACATTCAGACAAAGAAGTGTGGATTTATTCAAGCAGAAAGCAAAGGAAGCTACTCTTATTATCGTTTCGCACAGTATTTCAAATGTTAGGGAGCTGTGCAGTAAGGCATTAGTACTTAACAATTCAAAATTATTCGAACATTCTTCATTGGATGACTCTATTGCTCATTATCAAGATATTTGCAAACTCTCTGACAAAATAGGAGCTTAGAATGAATTCGAATTCAAATATACTAATAAGCAATAACGAAAAAAAGTCAGAAGAAAAAGTATTATCAAAAATACCAGATATACAAAATGCATTTGTTGAACTAAAAAATTTAAGAATTAAGGAAATTAAAGAATTAAAAGACGCCCAAAGAAATTGTCAAAAAATCGTAGATTGCAGTAGAAATCTAGATTTTGAAAAAGCATCAAATTATATGTTGGAGGGAATCAAATACTCTGTTAACAAGGCAAATGATAATCTTAAGCTCTGCTTTGAAATGTTCGAAATCACATCTGAAGAAGAGTTATCTCCAAAAACAATGGCAATTCTTCAGAATCGCTGTGCTGATCATGTAGTAAACTTAATTGGAAGGCTGAAAAATTTTTCTAATGAATTAGAACTCTTTATAAAGAAAAACAACCAAAATGAAGAAGCTCTATCAGTTGCAAAAGAATGTGCTACGTCAGCTTCTACCATTAATATTATTTTCACCAAATCCAAAGATTTGTGTTGCCAGTTTGATAAACAAATTAATTATCTAATTTGTACACTGACACAAAGACAATTATCTGAGCAAATAGATAATAACAAGCAAAACATTGTCAGCAAATCTTATGAACAAGTTATTGAATCAAACCCAACACTAAAAGATGATTTCGTATCACACAAACATATTAATCTAATAGCAAACCTCATATTATTTGCAAAACAAAACACGATAAAAGTTCTTACATACTGTTCAATTTTTGTTCCTGCCGTATTGGTATTCTCATATTTATTCATATTCTGCAATTCTATGTTCATATCAGAATCAGAATTTACAATCAACACAAATTCAGAAGAAAAAACGACATCAGCACCAACAGCACAAGCGCTGATAACAGGAGGTTTTAACAACGATATATACATTGCAACAGCATATATAAAATCATTTAGTTTGTTCAACGCACTGGATAAAAAGTTGGAATTAAGAAAGCATTATCAAAAAGGAGATTTATTCTCTGCGTTACCCATAAATGCAACAATCAGAGATATTAAGGAATATTGGAATGATGTTGTAAATATTGATATAGATACAGAAAGTGAATTATTGAAATTATCAGTTCGATCATATTCTCCAGAGTTCAGTTTAAAAATACAAAATAACATTCTTCGTGAACTAGATACATTGATTAACCAAATGAACGAAAAAGCTCATAGGGATGCAGTTCATTTAGCCGAAAAAGAAGTCCAAACAGCAGAAAAGGAAGTTGAAAGAACTGCATTGGAACTAAAAAAATTTAGAGACAATCACACCTTTATCAACCCGGAAGCAGAAATTTCCAATATCACTAGTATTGTAGGAAGTTTAGAAAAACAATTATCGGAAACCAAGACAGACCTTGAACAGAAACTAACCTACTTCAGAGAAGACTCTCTTGAAGTCAAAACTCTAAAATCAAAAATTAGTGCTTTAAATAAGCAACTAAACGAAATTAGAACACGAATAGCGGGAAATACAACAAATAACAATCTTTTAAGTAAATCTATAAACGAATACGAAAAGCTTATTTTAATCCATGAATTTGCTAAAAAAAAGCTTGAATCCGCAATGACATCCCTAGAAACATCGAGACAAATTTCTTTAACCAAAACTAGATATTTGGTAATGGTGGAATCACCTACACTCCCGGATGAGTCACTATGGCCTACCCCCTTTAAATCAGCGTTTACTACATTTTTACTATCAATTTTCTTTATAGGAATTATTTCTCTGATTATTTCCGCATTACGAGAACACATGGGAGTATAGAAATTAAGATGAAAAATTTCACACATACTGTTTATTTGAATAATAAACCTTACAAAACAATACTCATACAAATTGCTTTTGCCATAGTATCCTCGTGTATCCTTCAAAACAACTCTTTAGCTTCGTCAGATAATAAAATTCAGGATATTCCCCAAACTACTACTGAAATAGGAAACATCGGTTATAAAAATAATACAAATGAGTTTGATGATGCCGGATACGACCCTTTTAATACACAAACCGAATCGAAACCAGCATGGGCCCAGGGAGCATATCAACACATTGAATTTAACAAACTAAAGCCTTTCGGCTCAGAATTATTTCAAGGAAATTTCGCAGGAACATTCCAAACAGATATAAATCCAGAATATCGCATTAATCCTGGAGACCGTATTATTTTAAGGATGTGGGGTGCAAAATCCTATGAAGACATTCTTACTGTAGATTTACAAGGTAATATCTTTATTCCTGAAATCGGGCCTGTACAGGTTAAAGGATGTTCTGTTGCTTCCCTGGTGGCAACTATCAAAGCAGCTGTAGCTAAAGTATTCACCGACAGTGTAGATTTATACGTAAATCTTCAGAACTCTCAACCTATTGCTGTATTTGTAACTGGCAACGTCAACAAACCAGGCAGATATGCAGGGAGTCAGAATGATAATGTTTTGTCATACATTGATAGAGCTGGAGGAATAAACAGTTTACTCGGTAGCTACAGAACTATTGCTGTAAAGAGGGACGGAAAAATTATAAAGATGATCGATCTTTATAATTTTCTAGTACACGGCGAAATACCTATTTTTACCCTAAAAAACAATGATGTAATAGTTGTTGCTCAAAAACACCTATCGGTCAGCGCATATGGATTAATCAGAAAACCAGCAACATACGAATTTACAAAAGCTAAACATCAGGGAAGAGATCTTATTTCACTTGCAGGGCTGGGAGCAAACGTATCTCACGTTCAAATCTCAGGAATAAAAAACAATATTCCTTTCAACAAGTATTTATCATTATCAGAATTTTCAAATTATGAATTAAACCCTGACGACAGAATTATGTTCATTTCAGACAACCAGAAAGGAACAATTCTTACAAGCGTAATAGGACCTATCAAAGGAAAATCTAGATTTATCATTAGAAAAGGAACCGAATTACGCAATGTGCTAAAAAACATTCAGATAGAAGAATCTATAGCAGATTTATCTTCTGTTTACATAAAGAGAAAAAGTGTTGCAGAACAGCAGAAAATTGTTATTGATGAAGCTCTGAAAAGGTTGGAACAGAGTTCATTAACAGCTGAATCAGGTTCGGTTGATGAAGCAAACATCAGAGTAAAAGAAGCTGAGCTAATACAAGATTTTGTCAAAAGAGCTAAAAACATGCAGCCTGACGGAATAGTTGTCGTTTCATCAAAAGGAAAAATCAAAGATCTCTTTTTGGAAGATGGAGATGAAATCATCATACCACAAAAAACAAATGTGATTCAGATTGGCGGTGAGGTAATGATGCCAAAGGCTGTAGTCTTTGATGAAACTTACAATCTTGTGGATTATATAAATGAAACAGGAGGTTTTAGCCAACGAGCTGATGAAAAGAACATTCTAGTGATATTGCCAAACGGACAAGTTGGCAAAATTGAACAATTAAAAATTCAACCTGGTGCGCGAATTATTGTTATGCCAAAAGTTGATACAAAGAAAATGCAATTTGCTAAAGACATTATGCAGATTATTTACCAAATTGCTGTTGCTACAAAAGTTGCTATAGGATTATAGCGAGGTATTATGATTTTACTTACAACTGATATTTTATCTGAAAGATATCCTACAATTCGATATCATAGCAAAGGAATTCTGAAAATTATTGCAGATACAATTGAATGTTTAAATATCAATGAAAAAATAGAAATATATGGTTCAAATCCTATATTACATAAAGAATTTGATAGTCAATTATTTTTTAGTATGTCAAAACTTTCTTACGTTGATGAATTACCACCACTATTTACAATTAATAAATTTAGCGAACAATCAATTAATTACATAAAAAGATTTTTAAATAAATATTCTTTAATAATTGGTTATGAATTAACAGATCAAACTATAGAACTATTAAATCTTTTAAATATAAAATATATAAATGTTTGGCTTCACCCAATAAGATTTATGGATGATGAAATTTTTTTAATTTCATCAAATGCCCCAAATATATCTAATGAGTTAAAAAAATATAATATATCTGAATCTTCATATTACGTTCATGCTTCATATGCCAAAAATTTAATAAATTTGAAATATCCTATTGATATAAAAAATAATTCCTGTGTTTTTTTTGGACAAACAGCAAACGATAAAACACTAAGAAAAAAAGATGGTTATATAAAAGTTAATGATTTCGAGAAAGAATTATTCGAAATATTTCTTTGTTACGAAAATATTTACTATTGTAAACACCCGCTTAATCAAAGCGACATAGAATATGATTTTCTTGTTGGTTTAGCTCCAAATATTCAAAAATTAAATGTAAATAGTTACCAAGTATTAGCAAATGAAAATTTAAATATAGTAGTTACTATTTCATCATCAATTGCAATTGAAGCTTATTATTTCAAAAAAAATGCAATATATCTTAATAAACCTATAGTTGATATTCATAAAAAAATACTTATTCAATCGACTCAACATTACTGTCCCCAAAATTTTGGAGCGATTTATTAAAAGTCCCTGAAAAATATCCTGGGAAATTCTTTATCGTTAAAAATAATAAAGTACGAAACTCGTTAAATTCATACTATTCTTATCCAATATTAAAGGATCATTACGATGCAAAATAAACCAATTCAAATTATAAATGAAATTAATAACTCAAAAATTATTTCTTTTGATATTTTTGACACCTTGATAACAAGAAATCTTTTCAAACCCTCAGATATATTTTTTTATGTAGGTATAGTAGCAAATCAAAAATTATCACTGGGAATTAATCCCGAGAAATTCGTTGAATTAAGAATTCAAACAGAAAAAGAAGTAAGAGATAATTCTAAATATCAAGAAATTACACTAGACGAAATATATTCAAGTTTAGCTGCTAAATTATTTATTAACACACATGAATCAAATACTTTAAAAAATATTGAACTAGAAACTGAAAAATTATTTTCGGTTCAACGAAAATCTATGTATGAAATCTATCAATATTGCATTAATGAAAAAAAACAGATTTTTTTTACTTCTGATATGTATTTACCAGAAGATTTTATTATTGAATTACTTCACCAAAATGGATACTTAATATCTTCAAAGGATAATGTAATCCTCTCATCAACTCATAAAAAATTAAAATATAATGGAGAACTATTTAACATTTTATACTCAAAATCTAAGGCTAAATCAAAAAAAGAAATTTTACATATAGGTGATAATTTTAATGTTGATATAAAAGGAGCAAGAAAATTCGGGATAAAAGCGTATTATTCAGAAAATGTACATCAAGAATTTATTAAAATTCCTGAAATTGCTAATATTTTTAAAAACGCAAAATCCTCAAGTATCAAACTCGCCACAAGTTTATCGCTTTCACTTTATTCTCACAAATTTTGTGATTCAATTCATGCATCACAAACATATGATAAAGCCACATTGTTTAATAAGCAAACTTATAATTTAGGATACATGGGGTTAGGATTATTTCTGAATTCATTTTGCAATTGGTTAATTGATTTTGGCATTAATAATAAAATTAACAAATTTTACTTTTTGGCAAGAGATGGAGAAATATTAAAAGAATGCTACGACATAATTGCAAAATATAAAAAAAATTGTCCGAAATCCCATTACCTAATTAGTTCAAGAAGAATGTACATTCTTCCAGCAATAAAAAATAAAAAAGACTTAAATCTAATACTAAATAATAACTATCAAGGGACTGTAGAAAATTTTGTTACTAACAGATTAGGTTTATCATTAAATGATTCAAATGTTTACAATACATTAAAAAAACAAAATATAAATAAAAATAAACTATTAGATTCTACAAAAAACAACGAAGATATTAGGATAATCGTAGATTCTTTGTCTGAATTAATACTTCAACAATGTGAAATAGAAAGAAAAAATTTACTACAATATTTAAGTACTCAAATAAGCAATTTTTCAGATAATTATGCGTTAGTCGATTTAGGATATAACGGAACTATTGTTACTTTATTTAACAAAATTACAAATCAAAATAAGATTTCAATTAACGTAGCTGTTGATAGTAATAGTCACGAAAGAAATGAATTACCGTACAATCAAAAAAATATTGGTTATATCTACGAATCTATTCCTTTTACAAATTACAATTATAATTTGAAAAGGATAATTCCAATGTTAGAAAGTTGTTTTTCATCTAAGGTAAATCAAGCGGTTAGATGCAAATTAGTAAATAATAACATAGAAATTGAATATTTAAATGATATCAATTCTCAGGATTATAAAAGGGTACATTTCGTTGAAGAGTTGCGTAGAGGTACAATTGATTTCATCAATGATTTCAACAAAATAGTTTCAATTAATCCACGATTTTTTGAAATAGATCCTATTACTCCATTAAATGTATTATCAAGACATTTCTCGAGTCCGCAAATTGCAGACATGACGATTTGGGATGGAGTATATTTTGAAAATAATTATGCAGGCTGGAATAATAAAGCCATTTTTTCTTCAGTATCAAACTTTTCTTCAATTTGGAACGCTGATACATTTGTGTCATCAATATCGTCAAATGATGTGTGCAGAAGAAAATTTATATCTAACAGTAAAAATTACCACAAATTAATACTTCAAAAAAATAAATATATTTTTCTAAATATAATTACATGTTTTCTAAGAAAAAAATTTAAAAATAAATTACATGAAATAAATTTAAAAATCAAAAACTATGGATAATAAATATGCAAAATGAAAATTCTAATTATATAACGAAAAATTTAGATGATTTGTCTATATGGGATTACGATAATCAGATATTTGAAATAAACAATGGTAATTTTCCGTTTTCCATTTTTTGGAAAAAAAATACTTCTAGCCAATATTTACTTATTTCTTTAAATAATGGACGTATAAGAAAACCTAGATATTTTGAAAGATACACTTGGGCTAATGCAATTAATTTTAATATTTTATGTATCGAAGATCCATCTATGTCAAGATTAAAATATGGCAATTGGTTTTACGGTTCTGTTGAATATCCGCTAATCGTGGATATTGAAAAACTAATACAGAATTGCGTTAAAGTTTTATCCATAAAAAATGAAAATATTATTTTCATAGGTTCTTCATCTGGTGGATATGCTTCATTATATCTATCTTATAAATTTCAATCATCAACATCAATATCCATAAACCCACAAATTAAAATCAAGGAATATGGGAACATTTATGAAGAAATTGAAAAAAAGTTTGGAACCATAGATAACGACAAATTCCTGCGTAATGATATTTCATATATCTTTACAAAACACAATAATTCAAAAACTATAATTATTACAAACAAAAATCATAGTGATAAAATTCAACTTGATATTATTACTGAACAATTACAAATCAAAAATGTTGAAAAAAGTAATGTTAAGTGGAATTTTAAAATATTAGTCCCCGATGTGAAATTTAATATTTCACCAGCTTTAGTTCATAAATATAATCAACTAAATTTTGTAGAGACAATGCTTTTAATAAACGCAGTAATTCATAAAAAAGATACGTTAAATTTTATAAATAAGTTTATTACCGAATATGAAATAAGAATGCAACAAAAATTAGATTTATATTATTTAAAATTAGAAAAATATTTATCTGATATGATATTTAATCTTTCTCAATCACTAAGGATTAGTTATAGGGCGAAGTTAAACAAGTTTATAGTGTTCGATATTAAGAATAATGATTATAAGATAATTTTAAAATTTTTTATCAGTAAAGTAACGATAGAATTCTATATAAATTTTAATTTTAAAAAAGACACTTTTGACAAATTATTAGAAATTTTAAAAAGTAATTTGAATACGAATCTCTATTACAAAACTCAAGAAATTGAAGGATTGGTGCACAATCAATCACTAATTCTATATTGTACATACAACGAAAATCAAATTTTAGAAAGCTATGAAAATAGTAATTTATCAAATGTTTTAAGTGAACTTATAAAATTTATAAACCAAAATCTGAAATCAAACATGATTTTAAACTAATTTTATTGATAAACAATATAATAAATATTTTTAGATAAGAGAAAAATGATTATGAATATTTTAAGTACGGTATTTAACAAGGAAATATTTTTTGTCAATAAGTTGAAAGAACATTTAGCAGAAACATCATACCAAAATTCAATTGAACTTCTAAACTCATGTAAAGGGAAAATAATTATTACAGGAGTAGGAAAATCTGGACACATTGCATCCAAAATTGCAGCGACAATGGCAAGCACAGGAACACCTGCATTTTTTGTTCATCCAGGAGAAGCCTGTCATGGAGATTTAGGAATGATAGAGCCAAATGATCTAATCATAGCAATTTCCCACAGCGGTGAAAGTTCTGAAATTATGACAATTCTGCCAATATGCAAAAATCGCGGAAATAAAATAATTGCAATAACTTCCAACCCGAATTCATCGATGGCAAAGATAGCTGATATTCATTTATGCACCTATGTAACAGAAGAAGCTGGTCCGTTAAATCTAGCTCCAACATCCAGTACAACTGTTACTCTAGTTTTAGGTGATGCCATTGCGATTGCTCTTGCAGAAAGAAAAAAATTTACAAAACAGGATTTTGCAGAAAGTCATCCTGGAGGTTCTCTAGGTAAAAGATTACTCGTTAACAACCGCAATGTTATGCATACCGGAGTACAAATACCTCTTGTAAAAACTAATCAGACTATATCCGAAACAATTATGGAAATAACGGAAAAGAAACTTGGTTTTGCAGTCGTAATCAACGAAAACACAGGAAAGCTTGAAGGCATTTTTACAGACGGAGATCTGCGGAGAACCCTTGCACAAAATATTGATCTTAATAAAGTCACAATCGGAACAGTTGCACACACAGACTGTATAACCGTAAAGCCCGACGATAAGGCAATAGATTCTCTTAAAATAATGCAGGCAAATTCCATCAATGGACTGGTTGTTGTTTCACCAGACCATGAAGTTGTAGGAGCATTTAACATTCATGATCTGTTCAATGCAGGAATAAAGTAATGAAAAAAGTTGTTTGCCTGGGTTTCAGTTTTTGGAAAAAGAAATTTATATCCAAATATCTTGCACCAGTTGTATGCATATTTGAGAAATCAGATTATTTTGAAAAGAAAAATCCAGGTGCAAAAAACAATGAGCATTTCAGAAATTCTTCAGGCAATATTAATATTGCCTTTTGGGCTTCACAGTTTATAAGAGATCCCTACATAAACCGGTTGGAGTATTTCTACAGAAACAATTCAGACTGCTTCTCTATAATTCACATCGAAGACGGTTTTATCAGATCGAACGGGCGGGAAGTAATTTTTTCTACCCCTACTCTCTTGTTTTTGACAGAAGCGGGATCTACTATGATCCGTCCCACGAATGCGATTTGGAAAAAATATTATCTTCTCTTAATACAAAGTATTCGGATGAAGAATATACCAAATTACGCCGGCAGGCTTTATCACTGAAAAAGCTCATCATTAAAAATGATATCAGCAAATATTCAATCCGTAGCCGTAAAAATAAAAAACACGATGCAATCGATCTGAAGGAAACAGAACCAAGGTACAGCAAAGATTATTTTTATAACAATCTTAACGACATAGCGCAGGCAGAAAAACAATTTAACAATGTAAAAAAAATTATTTTTATTCCAACGCAGGTTGACGATGATGCCTCTATGATATTGGGTGGATGCGGTTTCACCAACCTATCTCTACTGAAAGTTGTGAGAGACGAAAATCCTGATGCCATTATCATCTGTAAAATCCATCCTGATATAGTATCAGGCAACAGATACGGCGATACGGCGTTCAAAGAATATTCCAAATATGCCGACTTTATTTATTCTACAGAAGTAAGTATCACAGAGTGTCTGAACCTGTGCGATGAAGTACATACCATCAGTTCACTTTCAGGATTCGAAGCGTTGTTGCGCGGCAAAAAAGTATTCTGTTACGGAATGCCGTTTTATGCTGGTTACGGATTAACTACTGATTACAGCGTAATAAAACAGCATCCAATTGCTGTAAAAGCCTATGTTCGTCGAAAGGTAATAAATCTTTTCAGCGGCAGTTCCTCTGTTGAAGATGCTTTAGCAAATTTGATAATAGGAACTTTAATTCTATACCCGACCTATTACAGTTGGGAAAACAACAGATTGTCAAATGTAGAAGAAGTTATCTCAGAACTTATACAAAACAATCCTAGTAAACAAAATAAATTATTTTACCTATATAGCCGATTAACACTTCCTTTCAGAAAAAAATTTATTACCAAAGAAAGTTTGCTAAAGAAATATACAGATCGATAATCTCAGTCTGATTCATATTATTTCTGCTAACTTTGATGAAACGAAAGGACGTAATTTTATGATTTATGCAATCGGAGCAAAATGATAGACAAGTATTTATCAGCAGAATTTAAGAACGAGACATATTCAAATATGTATGAGAATTCCTGCAAAAAAAGGAGATTTCTTTTTCTGCAGGGTCCACATGGTTCTTTTTTCAAGAAACTTTTCCATAAATTACAGGAACTTGGTTTTCCTTCCTATTGCATCTGTTTCAACGGAGGGGATGCTGTTGATAAGCCGTTTACTCATAACACTTTCTATTTTTTTAAGCCTCATGAATATTTTTCAATATATCTCAGGAAAATCATTGAAAACAAGCAGATAACAGATCTCTTTTTATACGGAGATAAAAGATACTACCATACGACAGCAATTGAGTTGTGCAAAAAATTAAAAATAAAAATATGGGTTTTTGAAGAGGGATATTTCCGACCTGGATATATCACTCTTGAAGAAAACGGAGTAAACGGCAGTTCAAATATTCCTTCTATATTTAATGATATTTCATCAGAGTTCGTTTCTGATGCAGACAGTAACAAAGTGAAAGATATTACAGCTGATGCAGAAAACATTCTCAAATGCCCAATGAAAACAAGGATCAAAACAACGATTGTAAACTACCTAGGGCTGTGGTTTCTCTACCCTTTGTTTCCGTTTTACAAGTGGCACCGTGATAAAGGGTTTACAGCCGAAATTTTCGGTTGGTTCAAAAGAAAATGTACAGATATTATAGTAAAAAACGCCGATTTAACACTTGCAGATAAACTCAGCAGGTTTGATTATTTTGCATTTCCTCTCCAATTAAGTTCAGACGCACAGATAAAATGTGCCTCATCATTCCGCGATGTTTCTGAATCAGTTGAAAAAGTAATTTTCTCATTTTCAAACCATGCTAATAAAAATGATCATCTGGTAATCAAACTCCATCCGCTGGATAACTCCTTTTTCAATTACAGAAAATTTGTAAACAACCTTTCAAAAGTCTTTAATATTGAATCCAGGATTCATTTTATCAGTAACACAAATTCAAATTCATTTATCGAAAATTGCAAGGGAACTGTAGTAATAAATTCAACAATGGGAATTATCTCTCTTTATAACTTTAAACCCACAATAACTCTTGGAAATGCTATTTATGCAAACTCAGGTCTGGCTGTCAGTGCCGTTTCTAACGGCATTTTTAATGAAGAGATTTTAAACAATTTCTGGAAACATCCCGTTTTTCCTAATCGTCAGTGCATCGAAAAATTCTTCCGCATATTAAGAAATAATGCCATTCTTCCCGGTAATTTCTACACCGATGAAGGAATTGATCAAACAATCAGAGAAGTACTGCAAAAAATAAGTATAGGAGGAATAAAAAACTGTCATATACTGAGTAGCGGCATCAGAAGGATACCAAACATAGATGTCTTTCTTTCAAAAATCTCCAAAGAGTGCGTAATTGGATGGGGGCAGAAAAAGACTTCATTTAAAGCAATGAAATACGCATCTAAGCACAATCTGCCATACTATGCGTTGGAGGACGGATTTGTTAAATCATTGAGTCAGGGAAGATGGAAAGAGCAGGAAATAATTTTTTCACTAATCATTGATCGACAAGGTATATATTATAATTCTGCCGCTCCGTCAGAACTTGAATCCATTATTTGCGATACAGTAAATTCTGAAAACTTTGAACAGTATAGTTCTCAAGGAGCAAAGTTAATATCACTTATAACATCCAACAATATCGTTAAATTCAATGTTCGCAGTTCTACCTCTGAAAATGGTTCTTCTATTAAAATCATTGCCAAAGATTCAAGTGTCCTACTGATTGATCAAACTTTTGGTGACTCATCAGTAGTATTAGGAAATGCCTCTAAAGAATCTTTTGATCAAATGTTATCAGATGCAATTTCAAAATACGGACCGGATAATGTTTTTGTTAAAATTCATCCCAATGTCATTAACAGAAAAGCAAAAGGTTATTTTTCACTTCACAGACTGCGACAAAGTAAAGTTCATATTATTTCATCCGACGTAAATACAGCACAACTTCTGAAAATATTTAAAAACGTGTATGTTGTAACATCTGGAACCGGTTATGAGGCATTAATGGCTGGTTGCCATGTAACTTGTTACGGCGAACCGTTTTATTCCGGATACGGTTTGACCGAAGATAAAAAAACATCAACCCAAATCAGAAGAATCAAAAAACTCAACAGACCGCTGACAATTGAACTGCTGGCATATGCTATATTCTATAGGTACTCTATTTTTATCAATCCTGTATTAAAAAAGCAGATAAGTCCTGTCGACAGCATTAAAATAATCATATCTATGCTGAAATAATCGAGAAAAACTGTAACTTTTAAAATACCCGTGCGTTCCAATACAGTCTGACTAAAAAAGCAGTAACCGTTTTTTTGAGTGCGCATTATGTGTTCCATGCTACAGCACTGATTTGAGATCAATAGTACAATTGAAAGAATGAAGGAGCTATTTTTCCTGTTTATCAACAGAGGAACACAGCAAGATGGAATAACAAAAAGGAACAAATATGAATATAAGTAAAGAAAATTTAACAGCCGGAACACCGCAGAATGCCGGACGTTCCGGACACCGGGCGGAAAACACCGCTCTGCTGATCCTGGTGGCACTGTGCCTGCTGTTTATCGGCCTGAGCATGACAGTTTTCAAGGGGACTGATTTCCGCGCCGATCTGGACTATCTGATGGCAATTCAGAATTTCAGAGAGTTCAGCCACCAGGCATTCAATAAATTCTTTCTCTTTATTACGGATTTCGGCGCCGGCAAACTGTGCTGTCTGATCCTTATTTTTATCTATTTCGGATTCTCCACCAGACTGGGAAACTTTATCGTCCAGGTTTATGCCTACGCCGATTTCATGAACGGGCTGCTCAAGCTAACGGTATGCGCCTTCAGACCATGGGTCCGTGATGAACTGATCCTTCCTCCTGGAGATGCCAAGGTTGCGGCAACCGGATATTCCTTCCCCAGCGGTCACTCCACCGGTGCAACCGCCATTTTCGGAGGTCTGATCCTGGGAAGCAGACAAAAATCACTGGCTCTAATTATCGGAGCAGGATTAATGCTGATTCTTGTTCTTTTCTCCAGAAACTACCTGGGCGTTCACACCCCGCAGGATGTTTTTATCGGACTGCTGAGCACTCTGGCACTGATCCTGGTAATGCGAAAGATTTTCCGCTGGCTTGAAACCGGCAATCAGCTGTCAAAGAAATGGATCCTGTTCGTAATCTCCCTGGTACTCAGCACTTTAGCCGCCGTGTACTACGAATTCAAATCATACCCGTTGCTTACCGGTGCCGACGGCAGCCTTATTGTAGATCCGGCAAAACTGATCCTGGATTCTTATAAAGGCATCGGCTACTATATAGGAGGCGCGGCATCCCTGCTTTTTGTCCATTATTTCAGGGGATATGAAGCAGAAAACGCAACCGCCGAGCAGAGGATCGGAACAGTTTTAATCGCACTGATAGTATACTACCTCGTAACAATGGTGCTGTCACCGCAGTTCATACACATGCTTCCGGCAAGATTCGCCTATACCGCTGAAGGATTTTCAAGAATATTCATCACCTTCGGTATTCTACCGGTAGTAGCAGGAAGGATGCTGGCAAAGAAATCCGGCTGACAGGCGCTGTTTAAACTGTTAAAACGGTGCAGGATCTGCCGCAGGATCTGCGGCGGATCTTCTGTTTTAAGATCCGGGAAAAACAAAAAATCTGTAACATTTACTTTTTTCATCCGTTTAATGGGTAACAGAGCAGAAAATATTAGTTTCAAAAAATATTTAGGAGATTGATCATGGCTTTAACAATGTATATGAAGGTTACCGGTAAAAACCAGGGCGAAATCAAGGGTTCATGCGAACAGGGCGGCGACAAGAAGGATAAAATCCTCGTTTATGCAATGGATCACAAGGTTGAAATTCCAAAGGACACCCACACCGGTCTGCCAACCGGCCAGCGCATCCATCATCCTCTTACTGTAATGAAAGCTAAGGACGTATCATCCCCTAAACTGTTTGCAGCCTGCTGCAAGGGTGAACAGGTTGATGTTGAACTGGATTTCTACAGAATCAAACCAACCGGCGAGGAGGAACTGTACTACAAAATCACCATCAATGATGCAGTAATCGTTGAAATGCAGGAAAATACTCCAACAACCTTCCTGGCAGAGAACAAACCTTATCATGACATGGAGAATGTAAGCTTCACCTATTCAAAGATTACCTGGTCCTACACCGACGGCAATATTGAATACGTCGACGACTGGAGGGCATAGCGGCACAGCAGTATCAGGAAAACTTGAAATACCGGCCTCATTAATATAATATGAGGCCTTTTTAATATGAGGCCTTTTTGCCATACCACACCATGTGCAGACAGCATTTTTGTTTACATCCGGCACTTCCGTCGATATTTTAACAGAAAAGTATTTGAGATCAGGCGGTATGTAATATAATAACCGGTAACTGCGGCTTGTTTAAAAAAAGTTCTTCACTAACATCCGCCTCGCCGTTCCGCTGACAACTGCGGGCGGTTCTTTCCAAACCATTTCATGTTCCCGGCATTAACGGAGATTATCCATGAACTATAATATGACCCAGCAGAAGGAAAAAGCAAACTACCGTCCCGATATCGACGGTTTAAGAGCGCTTGCCTGTCTGTGCGTTGTTTTCTACCATGCGTACCCCTGGACTGTTACCGGCGGATTCACCGGTGTGGATGTATTTTTTGTCATTTCAGGATACCTTATATCCCTGATCCTGTACCGCAATCTTTTCAGCACACAGGATCCGGGTTCAGTAAATATTATCGATTTCTATATCAGACGTGTTAAAAGAATTTTTCCGGCTCTGCTGCTGATCCTGATCTGCTGCATGGCGGCCGGCTGGTTCATTCTCCTTCCGGAGGAGTACCAGATGCTGGGCAAACACACCTTCGGCGGTGCCGTCTATATCAGCAATTTCATTCTTTATGATGAAACCGGATCCTACTTTGACTTCAGTTCCAACAGCAAACTCCTGCTTCATCTGTGGTCACTGGGTATCGAGGAGCAGTTCTATCTGGTGTTCCCGCTGTTCCTGCTTCTGCTTTACAAAGTCGGCAGGGGATTCAACGCAGCACTGGCCGGATTCACACTGCTGTCCTTCTGCGCCTGTATACTTGAGATCCACGGACACAATCAGCCGGCAGCCTTCTATCTGCCGTGGTGCAGATTCTGGGAACTGAGTTCCGGAGCCCTGCTGGCCAGGCTGATCCACTACCCGAACCGCATCCGCGATCTGACCTCCCGCATTGACAGACCGGCAGTCAGACATTTTCTCTCGCTGGCGGGTCTTGCCCTTATGATCACCGGGATCATCATGATCGACCGCAGCTGGCATTTTCCCGGATTCTCCGCACTGCTTCCGGTATGCGGTGCCTGCATGATCATCACGGCAGGGAAAGATGCAGTGGTAAACAGATTTATACTGGGCAACCGGGTGGCGGTATTTCTCGGTCTGATCAGTTATCCGCTCTATCTGTGGCACTGGCCGCTGCTTTCCCTCAACTACATCTACGAGGGCCGAATTGCTGAAGACCACGAGAAAATCATAATCATATCCACCGCACTGCTGCTGTCGGTGCTGACCTTCCGCTACGTTGAAAAACCGCTGCGCTACGGCAGATATCCGGCACAGAAGGCTGCTGCTCTGCTTGCAGTACTTCTTGCAGTCGGCGCCTGCGGCTATGCAGTTGCACACAGCAGCGGTGTTCCGTCACGTTTCGGCAGTGAATACGGGGAAAATCTCTCGGCGGAGGAAATCAGCAACCGAGATCTGATCATGAGCCAGCTGAGCAGAGAGAACATCAACTGCATCGAAAAATATCCGGAATGGGAAAAGCAGGATAATACCTGCTACATGAGCGACAGCCAGGAACGCGTTGAGGTTGCGCTGGTCGGAGACTCCTATGCCGGTCACCTGCGCTTCGGTCTTCAGGATCAGTTCAACCGGGCAGGAATAAACTACAATCTGTTCACGGTAAGCTGCCAGCTGCCGGGCTACGGCTTCAGAAGCGCCATAGATCAGGGCCGCTACGGAGTGATGAGATCTGCAGGTGCCAAACTCAGAGACCGGGCCTTTGAGGATCAGCTTAAAAATCCGGCAACCTCGGTATTCGTGTTTGCACACAATCCGGAATGCTCCTACGGCGGCTCTCTCGGACAGGTGTATGACGACATTGAACCTGCCAACAACACTCTGTCAGATGAGGAGAAATGGCTGGTTGCCTTCCGAAGAACCATGAATATGCTTAAGGAGCACGGTAAAAAGGCACTGTTTGTACTGCCTAATCCGTACCTTCCGTTTGAATCCTTCGTCTGCAGGAAACGTCCGTTCTCAGACAGCCAAATCTGTGATTATCCGGTACAGGATGCACGCTTTGCCGAGCTCTACGGAAAATACCGTGAAGCTGTAAAACAGATTGTCTCAGAATACGACAATGCAGATCTGATAGATCTGGCCGACTACTTCTGCGACGAATCAAAATGTTATCTGATCCGCAACGAAAGGCTGATGTACCATGACAAGGGACATCTGAATTTCAACGGTTCACTGTATGTGGCACCTCACATCTACGACAGGATCAGAAAGCTGATGGACCGCTAGTCCAAACAGCTGATTTTCAGGATCCGGCCGGTTCTGACACTCCGGCCGGATTTTTTTCAACCTTCCTCTCTTTTTTTCATGATTTTACCGGCAAAAAAAATGATTTCAGCGTCACCCCGCTATATAATAATGAGGTTTGATCCGTATAACTATAACAAATTAAGAGGATCATCCACATCAGTATACACGGAGCGAAGCGGGGTTAAAATGTCTAGAAACAGATCAATCGTGGAAAAATTTTTCAGATATACGGCAATCGGGCTCACGGCGGCGGCTGTGATGCACGCATCATACGCAGCGGAATTCAACAGTGAAACCATGAAAAAGATGGGGGTGTTTCTCTCCAATTTCACTGAAACAGGACTGCGCAATTTCAATCTTTCAGAACTTACCGGCACTGATCAGGGAATTCAGCAGATTGTGATGTTCGCCTATAATCACATCAGAATCAACACACCGGCAAAATACATTTCTGAAGCCCAGGAATACTACAATCTCAACCGGGTTTCGGAAAAGGATCTCAACGCGGTTCTGCAGCGGTATATGGATCTTGACGGTTTCCTTTCCAGCCGGGCAAGACAGCAGGATGAGTTTATTCTGCCGGATTACATCAATACCCTGAACACCTGGGAATTCCCGGATCAGGTTCCGGATCTGGCTGAGTATGTCGAGGTTACCAGTGCATCACGTCAGGATGACGGAACCGTATTAATGGAGGGACGGACCTACTATCCGGATCTGAACATCAGCAGCGGTTCAAAATGCGAAGCAGTGGCCAAACCGCATAAATACCAGAATAAAGATACCTGGGCAATAATCTCACTGCACTGTGAACCTTTTCAAATGTAACTTTACGCAAATACTTTACGCAAATACGGACGGACTATGTTAAAGAACACATTAAAAGCAGCGGTACCATGTCTGGCGGTTCTGCTGAGCCTGCAGGCGGATGCAGGGGAAATCAAACTCAAAGGTGATGAAATTGTCAGACTGAACGACCAGATCTCCTTCTGTACCATAAACAACATGATGAATTTCAATACCGCGGAGTACTTCAGCAATCCGGATAAACATGCGGAAAATCTGGTATATGCCGCCATATACGAACGCTTCAACAATTACGGCGACACCATCGAACCGTGCGGTGAAAGCTACGGCTGCGTAAACAATTTCCAGATCAACTCCACTCTGATGAATATTTTCGGCAGAACCCTGGATTTCGACAGTCTTTTCAAAACCGACTTTACCAGCGACGGTATATCCTACGACATGAAAACCCGAACCTGGAAATTCCCGTATGCCTCGGGGGAGCAGCACGAGGTTTTCCGTACCGAAAAGGTTTCCTCCCTTGATCGGGACAGGATCCTGGTTGAAGGATATACAGAAACCGACAGCAGCAGTCTGGTAAGCAGATGCAGAGCTGAACTAAGACACAATCCGCTCAAAAACAACCGCAGCGCCTATGCCGTCGAAACTCTTCAGTGCACTGCCGCGGAACCGCTGGAAGAAGAACCGGAGGAATAAACAGTTTGAAAGGACTTAAGCAGTATGACGGACAGAGTGTCAGTATCACAGATCCCGGCGGTCAGGTGTACGAGGGGGTATGCAGCTACTGTGATCCCGAATACTGCGAACACGAATTCGGCAGGTTCGATGAGGCTCTGGATCTGAACGGTTTTCTGTTCTATCCGGATGACATCGCCGCGATCGAATCCCTCGAATGCTTCAGTAGCAGTTACGGGAAATTCCGGACACCCTACGGGATCATCGAACTGACCTATGCCGAAGAGGGAACCGGCAGTATCCGGGATGTGCTGTCCGGAGACACTCCGGAACACATTGAACGGATGCTTCGCTGTATTAATGATCTGCTGGACGGAAAACTGGAATTCCAGTGTGAAGATCGGGAAGGGTTGAAAGAGGCACTCGGAGATCTGATCAAATACGGCACTGAGGAAAAATTTAAAATAAAAGCGGCTTCACTTCTCAAAAAATCTGAACCTGTTACTTTTTCTTGCGATCTTCAATACTCATATTGATATTGGTCTTGAAGGTCTGGAACATATTCTTGAGACTGGCGATGGTTACAGGTTTGCTCACAATATCGATCATTCCGGCCGCACGGCACTCGGTACGCTCTGTCTGCGAGGCATTGGCGGTGAGCGCCAGAATAACCAGTTTAGGATGATATTTGATAATACGTTTGGTTGCCTCGATACCGTCCATCTCCGGCATCTGCAGATCCATCAGCACCAGATCAGGCTCATTCTTCTCAACACACTCGATCGCCTCGAGACCGTTATTCGCCACTTCAACGCTGTGACCGATATTTTCAAGCATCTTTTTGATAATGAACTGGTTGACCTTACTGTCTTCAACCAGCAGTATACGGTATTTGCGCTCCTCGTTGTTGTTAAGTTCGCGGTTTTCCGCCTTGACAATGGACTTGGCGGTAATTACACCGCTTGATCTTGTAGGCAGACGAGGAGGAATTACAAACCAGAAGGTACTGCCCTTGCCGATTTCCGATTCTACGCCGATCTGACCGTCCATCAGTTCGATGATTTTACGGCAGATAGCCAGGCCCAGACCGGTACCGCCGAAACGTCTGGTCATAGTGGCATCCACCTGACGGAACGGATGGAACAGTATTTTAACCTTATCCTGGGAAATACCTATACCGGTATCGGAGATTTCAAATCTGAGCGTATGGTTCTTCTGCACATAGGCCTTGAGTTTAACTTCACCGTACTGGGTGAACTTGATGGCGTTACCGATCAGATTGAAAATAACCTGGGACAGTCTGGTCTGATCACCGACGATCATATTCGGGAACTTGTCATCGATTTCCAGTTTGAGTTCGATACCCTGCTCCTTCGCCTTCGGCAGCATCTGTTTGATAATCGAACTCATGGTAAAGCGGACGGAGAATTCCAGCTCCTCAAGTTTCATTTCGTTGGAACCCATGCGGGAATAGTCAAGCACATCCTTGAGCAGAGTCTGCAGCAGATTGGCCGAATGAGTTACGTGCTGGATCAAATTCTTCTGTTCATCCGTCAGTTCCGTAAGATTCAGCAGATCGAGCACACCCACAATAGCCTGCATCGGAGTCTTGATTTCGTGTGACATCATGGCCAGGAACTGGGTTTTGGAACGGCTGACATCCTCACTGATCTTCTTGGCGCTTTCCAGATTCTGCTGAATGCGCACCTCCTCCGACAGATCGTAGAACACACCGATATAGCCGATGAACTTGCCGTTCTCCTCATAGTTCGGCTTGCCGTGCAGTCCGATAAAATACTCGGTGCCCTGCAGTTTGATCGGGGTGATAAACTTGTAGATATCTGAATGGTTGTAAACAATATTCTGAATGGTCGAGGTATCCTTCTGCGGTTTGACCGGCTCCTCGCTGTACACCTCATCTATCGATTTGAGATCCAGCAGATTTGATTTGAACAGAACCTCCGCCACATTTTTAAGATGCATGGAAAGAGGGAATCCCAGGTTGTCGCTGACAAAGGTGTGGGACTCGTCGGTACGCCAGTAGGCAAAATTGGAAATCTCGATAAATCTTCTGATTTTATCGATGGTTTTCTTGTAGGTACCGGTCTGACGGTTGATTTCCCTCGACATTGCCCCGTGATACCAGGCCATGTTGATCGCCTGATTCAGCAGAGGAAAATACTTTAGCAGCAGATCCCTGGCATACAGATCCATCTTAAACTTCTCACGGCTGGAAAGAACCAGCAGATAACAGTTATCATAATAAATGGTCAGACCGCCCATCAGCACCGAGTTGAAATATTTCGCCAGTCTGGAATTGACCGCGGTGAACTCCTGAAACTGAAACGGATCATAAAGTGCCACAACCTGCCCCTCCAGCACCACTCTCTTGGTAAGAGAACTGTTGGCAAGGGCCACATTGATCAGATTGGCATCATTGCTGTAAATCGGCTCCCAGATATCTTCATGCAGCTTAAACAGCGTCAGATAATCAAAGTTGATCAGTTCCTGCAGGTGAACCGTAAGATTGTTGAAAATCGAATTGAAGTCACCGCTGTCGGCAATAGAATCCACCGCATTGAGAATTGAATTGATTTCCACACTTTCATGGTGCTCACGATCGATGCTGAAGGTAAGCATAAGTCTGCTTTTCTTCAGTTCATTCAGGAGTTCATCCTTGGTTGCGGAAATCTCTTTGGCCATGGCTAGTGCCTCTCATAGAAAATTACAGATTCAATCATCAGATTGGATTCATGATTCGTGCCGTTGGTAAATCTTCCGTGTTCACCGGAGGAAACTAACCCCATCAGCGGCATGGTAACCTTCTCAAGAAATTTGAGATTTTTCGGAACCAGCTGATTGCGGTATCCGGCACAGACTGCTGAAAGGACTCCGTAAATCTTGCTGTTGTCAAAATAAATATCGTTGAGCATCAGCTGGGACTGAAACTCGCGATCAAGTGAATTGTCCTTGTTAAGGGAAAGCAGGGTAATCCTGTCACCGAATTTGAAATGGTTGGTGGTAACCAGTTCCTGATCGTCCACCGTTTCCATAATCTGGAACACCTGGTAGTTCTGCTCAATACCAGCCACCCCGATCTGGATCCCCAGCGGATGAAGCAGCAGCAGCTCATCCATATAGACAGACTGATCCTCGAACATCTCCCGGGGAACAATGGAATTGAGCCATCCGGAGTAAACCTGGTATGCCGGCTTGTAATCAATTTCAATAACCCGATCATCCTCAACCCTGGTGATCATTCCGGTAAATTTGGTGGACTGGTAGAGTGAACCGAATCCGGTCTTGATTTCACAGGATGGATACATCAGCACCAGCATCAGGTAGTGACCGTTGAAAAAAATGTTGTTCTGGTCATAACAGACCTTCTGATCACCCACCTTGCCCGGAACACCGCCGAAAATAGGCACAGAACTGCCGAAATACTCCTCCAGCACATCAATAATCTTTTCCTGTTCTGAATTTGCCGCATAGAACCAGACAAGTCGCGGAAGCTCACCCTCGCGGTTGCAGTCCTGAAGAGCATCCTGGATAATCTGCTGAACCGACTCGGTTAAATTTTCCTCCTGCAGATAGCCGCTGGCTGTTCCGTAGGCACCGTCGGGATCATAGAAGGCCATAACCCCCACTGCCTGCTCCATATTGTAGAAATTCTGATTATTGCTGATGATGCCGTGTTCGGAGGAACTTGCGATAATACGGACATCAGGAAAATTCTCAAGGAGAAGTTCCCTGGAATCGACGATCTCATTAATTGAGGAATAGAAAACAAACATAAGATCGGGACGGCGATCCATTCCGCGATCCCTGACCGCATCCGCCGCCAGCTGTGTAGTCGAAAGAAGTTCTCTTCCGCTGAACTGGAAACTGGATATTTTCATATGTTCCTAGATTTTGATTTCCTTTATTTCCTTCATTGCTTCATTCAGTTCATCTGAAAGCTGCGCCACCGTTTTACCGATGGTTTCATTATCAGACGGATGATCCACGCACATTTTTTCAAGATCCTTGGCTATTGCCGAACAACCCATTGCGCCGTACTGGGCACATACCGACTTTAGGGTGTGTGCGGTAATTTTCAGCTTTGCCAGATCATTGTTTTCAAACTGGCTTTTCAGTGATTCTAGACGCTCGCTTGAATCGGAAATAAAAATTTCGATCAAACTGTCATACATGTCCATTCCGACATCATTGCCAATCTGTTTAAGAATATTAACATCAATCCTACTCATGTCTCTCTCCCAGCTCTGTGAGCTTTATTATAATTTACGTTCTGCTGTGTACAGATACGCCTTGTCATATTCTATCACGAGAACAGCCGCTGATAAACAAGTGCCGCAAAAACATTTCAGCAGGAAAGACACTACATGGCCGGGTTTTTCTCCCGATCCTCACGGTTCCACACCTTCATTTTACGATAGATGGTGGATGAATTAATCTCAAGCGCCTGGGATGCCTTCTCGATATTTCCCTGGAAATATCTGATGGTTTTTTCAATTGCCTCGCGCTCGATCTTCGCCAGAGGTTTGATTTCAAACATTTCACTCTGTTTGAGATCATACGGACGCGGTACTGAACCGACAATGCCGGCAGGGATCTCGTAATCCTTGTTGACAAAACTGCGGATGCTTTCCGGCAGCATTTCCTCCGTCACCTCAGTTCCGTCGTTGAGAACCACGATCTGACGGACAATATTCTGCAGCTGGCGCACATTTCCCGGCCAGTCGTATGACATCATCAGCTGACTTGCTCTCAGACTGAAACGGGTAAATGACTTCTTCTCCTCGTTGGAGAACTCAATCAGGAATTTCTGGGCAATACGTTCGATATCGTCACCGCGCTCCCGCAGAGGCGGAAGGGAAATCGGGATTACATGCAGACGGTAGAACAGATCCTCTCTGAAACGGCCCGCCTTGACTTCAACCATCGGGTTGCGGTTGGTGGCACACACAATTCTGACATCCACCGATTCAAGCTGGTTGGAACCCACCTTGTAGTATTTTCCGGTCTGCAGAAAACGCAGCAGCTTGCTCTGCAGCGACAGATCCATTTCACAGATTTCATCAAGGAACAGTGTACCTCCGTCAGCCAGACCCACCGCACCCTCACGGGATGTAACCGCACCGGTGAAGGCACCCTTGACGTGACCGAAGATCTCACTTTCTATAAGTTCCCGCGGAATTGCGGCGCAGTTGAGAGGGATGAATTTCCCGTTTTTGCAGTTGCTCAGCTTATGGATGGCCTCGGCACAGACCTCCTTTCCGGTACCGCTCTCCCCGGTTATAAATACCGTGGCCTTTGACGGTGCCACTCTCTCAATGGTCTGGTAGACACCCTGCATCACCTTGGAGGCGCCGATAAAGCCGACAAAATGGTCCGACTGCTGGGACTGGTACTGCGTAACCAGATTATTAAGATGAAGATTGTTGATGGTATTGTTCAGAGTAACCTTGAGACGGGCTGCCGATATCGGCTTGGAGAGGAAATCATACGCCCCGTAGTGCATGGCATCGATGGCATCGGTTACAGAATCAGAACCGGTTATCACAATGACCTTTATGTCAAGCTTGGCGGAAAAAACCATTTTGAGAATTTCAAGTCCTGACATATCGGGAAGATATATATCCAGAAGGATGATGTGCGGTTTAAATGAATTGATCAGATCGAGGGCTTTTTCGCCGGTGGAAGATATTTTAAGATTAATCTGTTCGTTCTTCAGGTACGCTGAGAATACCGCCTGAAGCGGTGCAGAATCCTCGACCATTAACACCTTGGGTACAAAAGTGTCCATTGTGATGTTTCCTGTTGCCTCTTATGTTTTATTGTTATAGTTATAGTAATAGTTATCTTTACCCTGTTATTATATTCTTCACTGAATGCTAAATACTGTTCGGCATATTTACGAACTCAACATCAAGCCCGAAACGATCAGCCAGAACCTGCCCGAGTTTCCTTATACCGAAGATCTCGGTACAGTGATGACCTGCCGCAACGTAGGCAATACCAAGCTCCTCGGCCTCGTGAACAGTACGCTCCGCAATCTCCCCTGAAATATAAAGCCCGGCTCCGCAGCGGGCGGCAAGTTCAATGTTGTCGTGTGCGGCCCCGGTGCACCAGGCAATTCTGTCTATTATTGCACCGCCGTCACCGATATAAAACGATTTACGGTCAAGTTTGTGATCTATAAGTGCAATAAAATCACTGAGACGGCACGGCTGTGCAAGATGTCCCCTCAGCACCAGCGGATGCTTCTCACCCTCGTCGCAGGCACCGTCAATCTCGATTCCGAGTGTCTGTGCCAGCAGTACATTGTTGCCGATTTCCGGATGGGCATCCAGCGGCAGATGGTAGGCAAAAAGATTCAGATCGTTTTTAATCAGGATTTCAATGCGTTTCCTGCGGAAAGTTCTGATGGCCTGCGGATCTCCCTTCCAGAATATACCGTGATGAACCAGCACAGCATCGGCACCGGTACGGGCGGCGTACTCCAGCAGTTTTGCAGAAGCGCTCACCCCGGTGACAATCCGGCGGATCTCATCTTTTCCCTCCACCTGGATCCCGTTGGGACAGTAGTCTCTGAATTCATTCACTTTAAGGTAGCTGTTAAGCCAGTTTTCAAGTTCAAGCGCCTTCAATTTATTTCACCTTCTGCAACTGCGCACTTACGTACGGTTTAATCTGATTCTGTATTCTCTGCAGTTCAGAAACGTTGGTGGAGTTTCCGCAGATCACCCTGAACATTCTCACACGGGTACTCTGGTTCATCACCGGAACGGTTCTGGTAACGCCGCAGTATTTTTTAATTTTCTGCTCCAGATTGCGGGCCGCCGTCATGGTCGAATAAGCTCCGGCATTCAGCTCGTAGCGTTCAATATTTCCCGTAATCGGATTCTTGGTGGTAATCGGTGAACTTTCAATTTTTTTACCGCCGTCATATATATAGTTCGGATCCGGTTTCGGCTGTTTCACCGGAACTTCAATGGTGCGCTTTGTCTGCTGATTGATTACCGTTACCGTATTCTTCGGCTGCGGTCTGCTCTCCTGCTTAGGTGGCTGACGGACAGGTTCCTGCTTCGGTGCAGGCTTCTGTGCCACGGTTCTGCTGTCATTTCGTGCAGGTTCAGGTTTTCTGTTTTCCTTCGGCTGCTGAGAGGCAGGCCCGGTTTCCCTGTGATCATCCACGATGCGTACATTGTCCAGATCACCGGGTGCAGGACGTGCTGCCGGCTTTTTCGGTTCAGGTTCGGAAATCTGTGGAACAGTCTGCGGTACAGGTGCTGCCTGCTCCGAAGTTTCACCGCTGTATCCGGATGCTGCCTCCATGGCGGCATGATGACGCTCGATCTGTTCGAGCAGTCTCTGATCTCTGTTTACATTTTTACCAGAGATGAATACAGGAACGGCTACCATGAATACAGCAATAAGAATCAGTGCTCCGACAAGCCGTTTCTTAAGTTCTTCCGGAATCATTACAATCTCCTAGCGACGTACAGTGATATTATAATATTTTTTTTGTTGAAATTCCCGTCAGATCGGCCTTTGCGCCGCTTTTTTATTATTCAGTCCGGTTCCAGTGGCCGGACACTGTTAATACGGGCAAAAATCCCGGCAGCCGTTGCAACAGCTGTCGGGACAGTTCAGATTATAGACAAATCAGTACCAGAAACTACTGAAGAGCCTTTCTTGCATTCCTGAATGCTCTCAGCCAAGGGCTGGCCTCCTGCCAGTCGGAAGGATGCCATGAGTTGCACACTGCACGTACAACACGCTCAGGATGAGGCATCATGATGGTAACACGGCCGTCTGTAGTGGTAAGACCGGTAATACCAAGTGGAGAACCGTTAGGATTGAACGGATACTGAACTGTAGGTTCACCGTAGTTGTTAATAAACTTCACCGCTACCAGATTGGATGCCACCGTCTGATCCAGGTGGTTCTGATCTCTGAATTCGGCACGTCCTTCACCGTGTGAAACTGCAATCGGCATATGAGAGCCGGCCATGTCTGAGAAGAACAGGGACGGAGACTTCTGAATTTCAACCAGGGCAAAACGGGCCTCGAATCTTTCAGATTCATTTCTTACAAAGTGCGGCCACAGTTCTGCACCAGGGATCAGATCACGCAGATTTGACATCATCTGACAGCCGTTGCACACACCGAGAGCCAGGGTATCACCGCGTTTGAAGAATGCTTCAAACTCGTCACGGGCCACACTGTTGAACAGAATTGATTTAGCCCAGCCCTCACCGGCACCAAGTACGTCACCGTAGGAGAAACCGCCGCATGCTGCCAGTGCCTTGAAGTCCTTCAGAGAAACTCTGCCGGAGAGAATATCGCTCATGTGAACATCGATGGCATTGAAACCGGCCTTCTTGAAGGCGTTGGCCATTTCGTTCTGCGAGTTGACACCCTGCTCACGCAGAATGGCAATCTTAGGAGCAACACCTACGTTTACAAACGGTGCTGTGATATCTTCATTCAGATCAAAGGTCAGTTTAACATTCAGACCGGGATCCTTTTCATCAAACTTGGCATCGAATTCGCTCTTTGCACACTTAGGATTGTCACGCAGTGCCTGCATACGGTAGGTTGTTTCAGCCCATACGGTTCTGAAATGAACACGGCTGTCGCTCAGTACAGGGTTACCGTCACGGGTAAAGGTGATGTGATCATCACTGCTGAGTTTACCGATTACATAGGTATGGTTGCCCAGACCGTGACCGGCAAAAATGTTGAGAACCTTTTCCTTCTCCTCTTCAGCAACCTGGATTACCGCACCGAGTTCTTCAGAGAACAGCGCCTTGACATCATCCACATCAATCTGATCAAGACTTACCTTCACACCGGTCTTTCCGGCGAATGCCATTTCGGCAACTGTCACAAACAGACCGCCGTCGGAACGGTCATGGTATGCAAGGATCTTGTTGCGTGAAACCAGGAACTGCATTGCATCGAAAAATGCCTTGAGCTGTTCGGCGCTTTCAACATCCGGAGTTTCCCTGCCCAGTTCCTTGTAAACCTGAGCCAGAGCACTTCCGCCCAGACGGTTTCTGCCCTTACCGAGATCAACAAGGATCAGGGAGGTATCACCGCAGTCGGTTCTTAGCTGAGGAGTTACAGTCTTGCGCACATCTTCAACACGTGCAAAGGCACTGATAATCAGTGACAGCGGAGAGATAACCTCCTTCTGCTCACCGTTCTCCTCCCATCTGGTCTTCATGGACATGGAATCCTTTCCAACAGGGATGGTGATACCGAGTTTAGGACATAAATCCTCGCCCACAGCTTTTACCGCCTCGTACAGACCGGCATCCTCACCAGGGTGACCGGCAGCCGCCATCCAGTTGGCTGAAAGTTTTACACGTTCAATATTGCCGATGTTCACACTGGCAATATTGGTCAGAGCCTCGGCTACAGCAAGACGTGCAGATGCGCCGTAGTTAAGCAGGGCAACCGGGGTGCGTTCACCCATGGACATGGCCTCACCGTAGTAGCTGTCGTAGCTGGCGGTGGTAACAGCATTGTCCGCAACCGGAACCTGCCACGGACCAACCATCTGGTCACGTGAAACCATACCGGTAACGGTACGGTCACCGATGGTAATAAGGAATGTTTTCTCTGCAATGGTAGGAAGACGCAGCAGACGGTCGGCAGCATCGTGAAGCTGGATGTGCTGGGTTGAAATATCCTGACCTTCAGCCTTCAGAGATTTAACATTCTTGTGCATTCTAGGAGGCTTGCCGAGAAGTACATCGGTAGGAAGATCAATCGGCTTGTTGTTGAAGTAGCTGTCGTCAAGTTCCAGACGGCGCTCCTCGATTGCGGTTCCCACTACAGCAAACTGAGCTCTTTCGCGTTTGCAGATTTCTTCGAATACAGGGAAATCCTCTTCAGATACAGCCAGTACATAACGTTCCTGGGATTCATTACACCAGATTTCATACGGACTCATGCCCGGCTCATCGTTAGGAACACTGCGCAGCTGGAATACACCGCCTCTGTTACCGTCGTTAACCAGTTCCGGCAGAGCATTTGAAAGTCCGCCTGCTCCCACATCATGGATGAACAGAATAGGATTCTTCTTGCCCATCTGCCAGCAGCAGTCGATAACCTCCTGGCAGCGGCGTTCCATTTCAGGATTGTCACGCTGTACAGAGGCGAAATCAAGATCCTCGGCAGACTGACCGGAGGTCATGGATGAAGCGGCACCGCCGCCAAGACCGATGTTCATGGCAGGACCGCCCAGCACGATCAGTTTGGCACCAACCGGTATAACACCCTTGTTGATGTGTTCCTTCTTGATATTGCCCAGACCTCCGGCAAGCATGATCGGTTTGTGATAACCGCGGATTTCCTCACCGTTGTGACTTTTAACCTTTTCTTCATAGGTTCTGAAATAACCGACAATATTAGGTCTTCCGAATTCGTTATTGAATCCTGCAGCACCGAGAGGACCCTCGATCATGATATCAAGAGCTGATGAAATACGGGAAGGTTTACCGAAATCCGTCTCCCACGGCTGAATAAAATCAGGAATTCTCAGATTGGACACGGAGAAACCGCACATACCGGCCTTAGGCTTGGAACCGACACCTGTTGCACCTTCATCACGGATTTCACCGCCGGAACCGGTTGCAGCTCCCGGATAAGGGGAGATTGCGGTTGGATGGTTGTGAGTTTCAACCTTCATCAGAATATCAATCGGTTCATTGTGGAATTCGTACTGTTTGGTCACCGGATCAGGATAGAAACGGCCTGCCTGTGAACCGTCCATAACTGCAGCATTATCTTTATAGGCAGATGAAATATAGTCATGATTGCAGTCATAGGTATTCTTAATCATTTTGAACAGGGATTTATCCTGCTTAACCCCGTCAATCACCCAGTCGGCATTGAACACCTTGTGACGGCAGTGTTCGGAATTGGCCTGGGCGAACATGTAGAGTTCAACATCGTTAGGATTGCGCTTCAGTTCGGTAAAGCTCTTAACCAGGTACTCCATTTCATCATGACTGAGGGCAAGACCGAGTTCAACATTTGCCTTTTCGAGAGCTGCGATACCGTCCTTGAGAATATCAACTGAAGTCATCGGTGCAGGAGTCTGTGAGCTGAAAAGCTTCTGGGCATCATCCAGGGAACCGAAAACAACCTCCATCATACGATCGTGGATCAGAGGTTTGATAAGATTCACATCCAGCGGCTTTGCGGAGGAGATATAGTAAGCAATACCGCGCTCGAGACGCTTGATTTTGCCTAGACCGCAGTTGTGAGCGATATCGGTAGCCTTGGATGACCAAGGGGAAATTGTGCCTGGACGCGGAACTACCAGCAGCAGGGTTCCGTCCGGATCGTGCTGTTCAATGGCGGGACCGTAGGTCAGCAGTCTGGCAAGTACTTCAGATTCCCCGCTGTCCAGAGCTTCGCTGACATCGGCGAAGTGAACAAATTCGGCATAAACGGAATCAACATCAAGACCGAGTTTTTTACATTCATCAAGCAGTTTGTTAACACGAAATTCGGATAAGGCCGGAGCACCTTTTAAAATTTCCATAGAATACTCTCACAAAACAAAAATCAGCTGTTCCCCCGCATTCCGGCGGAAAACACAGCAATAATCAAAGAACCGGGCAATACGCAGCTGTTTTCCGGAGACTGCCGGAAACAGAAAAAACATTATGCCGCATGCAGAATTCATCGGGCAGATCTGTTCATATTGTCGTGATAATTTTAAAAAAAATCGGATTTTTGATCAAGTTCAAAAGGATCAAAAAAAGCAGCTGTCTCCTCTTGACATACCGTTTGCCGTACAGTTGCGATGTCACCCCGGAGTGCTCATTTCCTGTACAATTATAGCTATACAAAAAAAGCAAAAAAATTCAAGACTTTATATTCTTTACACAGCAAAAAAGTGATACACTTAGCAGAATTGATTAAGATTTGTTTTTTTATTTCATTTTGTTATTTCATTTCGTTGTTTAATGTTGTTTTAAGTTGTTTGAGATGCAGTTTTTTGATATTCACAATTCCAGATATGAAGTTGAAAGACTTCTTGGTAAAGGTAAGGGCGGATATTCCTATCTGGTCCGCGATGAGGAGAGCAATCCTTTCACCGTCAAAAAAATCCACCATGAAAAGTGTGATTACTACAGTTTCCCTGAGGACAAAATCGGGCTTGAACTTGCCCACTATGATTTTCTCAGACGCATCGGGATCAAGATGCCGATGATGATTGACTTTGACAAAAGCCAGGAAATTATTCTCAAGGAATATATTGAAGGTCCGGTTCTGATTGATTACATCATGGATGGTTCCATCACTGAAGATCACCTGAATCAGATCCGTGCAATGCAGGATATCTGCAGAAACAACAAAATCAATATCGACTACTTCCCTACCAATTTTGTAGTTCACAACGGAGAACTTTTCTACGTTGACTATGAACTCAATGAATACACTGAAAAATACAATTTCGACAACTGGGGAATCAAGTACTATAACAGAAACAGTCCTGAATTCATCAACTACCTGGATTCAGTTCATAACGACAGGTAAAAGGAGGAATCTGCAAGTGAGAAGATCAATCTTCAAGAAAAAACCGGTTCGCGCCCGTTCACATTTCAGAATGGTAAAAAAAATCAAGATGCGCAACAAGAGTCACCGGAAGGTATGCTTCTTCAACAGCGCCTCCTAGATATGCGCCTTTCCTTATTAACACAGCTCAAGCCGGATCAATCCGGCTTTTTTATTGCAAATAATCATGATTTTCAGCAGCCGGCCTGTCCGCCGTTTCTTTCAATAATCAGAACCGTCTTATCGTCACGGGAAAAATTTTCCAGAGCCATCTCAACCAGCGATGCTGTTTTCTGCTCTGAGGAAACCGAACCGTCAGCCATCAGATCTTCAAAGTCATCAAGTTCTACATACTCGTGAATGCCGTCGGATGTCAGGATCATTATTTCAGGGATCTGATCTTTCTCCAGTACTTTGATTTCCAGTCTTCGCAATCCCTCCGGATCCCCGCCGCCGAGAAAACTGTATATTTCCGATTTATTGCATCTTTCCGACGCTTCATAATCGCCGATGTCCCTCAGATACTGGTAGGTGGAATGATCGGTATTGAGCTGTTTGAGAAAACAGTTGTTAAGTGCGTTGAGTCTGGTATTTCCCGCATGTGCGATGACAATTCTGCCGCCGCCGCAGAAAAGTGCGGTAAAGGTTGTGGCCATATGGGCTTTTTCATGCAGATCTGAAGAGTATGCCACCAGATCACAGTTGATCTGCCTGATTTTATCCCTGATCTGCCCGGCATCAAACGGAACCTCAAGATCACTGAACTGTTCAAGCAGAGCATTCATGGCAAAGGTACTTGCATCACGGCCTCCGGGATTTCCTCCGACACCGTCGGCTATGGCGATAATGCACGGCTCTTCAATTCTGGCAGAACCGTTTCCTCCGTGCAGGAGCTCACGGCTGCCGCGATCATAAATCAGAGCACTGTCTTCACACTCCTCCTTGCCCTCTCCGGTCAGCATTCTATAGGTAACAAGCATGATCAACTCCATTGTGACAATAAAACAGTAAATCAAAATCTATTCTATGCAAATAAGCTACAAATCAATATCTTTACCGCACAGCAGACCGGAATTTTTTGGATCAGTTCAAAATCTAGTCCACAATAATACCTTTCCCGGCCAGATTCTCAGCAAGATCCTGATGATATCCCGGCTGATGGATCCCGACAGATACAAAACCCTGCGCCGCACGGAAATTCTGGATCCGGTTGGTATTACCCCGGATATAGTTCTCATAAAAATCTTTCATCTGAGGATCAAGGATCCGGATTTTCTGATTGTCTGATCCGCGCAGAAAACAGTTGCGGTTGCGTGATTCGATATATTTTCCGTCAATAAGAACTGTAATGGATGACAGAATATCCGGATATCTGCGTTTAAGTTCAGAATAGGTGAATCCGCTGTAAACCAGAATATCAGAACAGAACCGTCTGAAAAACGGGATCAACTCCCGCAGTGCATCCGGCTGAAGAAACGGTTCACCGCCGCTTATGGTAAAACCGTCAATACGGTTTGATTCAGCGATTTTTGAAATAAAATCCATGATCGGAGCGGAGGTTACATGGTATTTTTCGTCAAAATCCCACAGTTCAGGATTGCTGCACCCCCTGCATCCGTGGTGACATCCACACATCCAGATCCCGATCCGTTCACCCGGTCCGAGCACCTTGACCGGATAGAGAATTCGTGCGATATACATCTACAGCTCATCCTTCGTATATTGAACCGTAAAATAGGCTGTATCCGGATCCTTCTGGTCTTCATTCCACGGTCCGCCCAGTGAAACCCGATCTCCTTCATGAAGAAGTTCCTCCTCGCCGGCGGTAATTTTCCGGTAATTGATGAAAGTACCGTTACTGCTGTTCAGATCGGTGATGGACACCAGGTCGCCGCGGTATCCAACCTTGGCATGTCTGCGGCTTACATAACCCTTGTCATGAAGATATTCCGCCATCTGATTCTCTCTGCCGATAACCGCCAGCGAGTGCTGCGGATCAATTGAAAATGAATAGTCATCTGTGGCGGATTTAAGTGTGAACACCGGGGTACCGGTATGTTCCCGGACCGGTGTCCGGGGGGTTTCAGAGTTCTGAATGTTCTTTTTTATCTCCTGCAGTTCATCCATGGCTCTCTGATATCTGCCGGCATCAATAAAAACCCTCAGCTGATTTTTGATAGATCCGCGGCATTTGGCACAGAACTTCATTGTCGGTGAATTAATCTGTCCGCAGGCACAGATCTTTGCCGGTTTAGTCTCAGTACTTTCTGTCGTTTCAGTACTCTGCACCGGCTGTGCGTCCTTGTCTTCAGAAGATGTGCCCGGCTCCGGTTCATTATGCGGTACAGTCGATTGCTGAAAAGCTTCTTCTGAAAGAGGAACCCCGCTCAAATCATATCCGCATTCGCAGCACTCCACATCTCCTGGACTGTTGCTGGTATGACATTCTGGACAGATTTTTATTTTAGCCATACTACCTGTTCTCCTGTTAGTTATTCTTCTTGTTCAACAGACATAGACTTCTGGGTTTCTGCGGCTGCATTCTGGATGCTTTGTGCAGTCTGAATACATGACTGTTTGGTTTCCTCATCAACGTCATAATCCTCAAGATTATGGATCTGGGCATATTCAGGGGAAGGTTTGAGTTCCGAAACAAGAGTCAGGTTCACACAGCGTTCAGCCACCTTTTCTTTGAAAATCCGGTAATCATCGCAGAATTCCTTCATTTCATTTGCCTGTTCCGCCGCTTCAGCAGTATCAGCATCACGATCACAAACATCCATTCCTCCAAGTTCCGCACAGATCTGGCCGTTGGAACAGGTGATTCTTATGGCAGAGTGCTCCCCGTAGCGAAACAGAGCATCATACTGTGTTCCTTCATACAGCACCTTGCTGCAGCCGAGAACATTGTATCCCATTTCCTCCATAACCTCGTCGATAACCCTTTGAATATAACGCTCCTCGTTGCGATGCTGTGCAAGTTTATGAAGTCTTTCAATCTCTGAACTGTAGAAGGCAATACTTTCCTTTTCACACGGCAGCTGCCTGGCCTCCAGTGCAAGATCCTCACACAGAACCTCATATTCAGCCTTCTTCCCGGAATAAATTTCAGCCATTTCCCTGAACTGTGCATCACAGACTCGGCATTTTTTGATGAAAGGAATAACAGTAATGGACTGGTAGTTTTTCAAAAAGGCTGAATCATAGCCGGCCAGAGCGGTATTTTCAAGGATTTCCAGCATCTGATCACGCAGATGAACATCAAGGTGCAGACTACGCAGTTCATCTACAGAAGAATAGATATCGGAAATTATTTTTTCCTTCTTCTGCTGCTCCTGCCTTGCCTCCTCAAGCTTCTGCATTTCCTGTCGCCGGGCTTCCTGCTTTCTGCGGTTTTCCTCTGCTATACGGGATTTTTCCATCTCTCTGGCAACAGTTTCCCCAGCAGCAGCAATCTCCTCCATAAGTCTTCCGCAGTACTGCTCTGTCATCGCGGTACGGGAACCGGCAATATCTGCAATCTGTTTTTCCTGAGCCTGCTGTCCCTTTTTCAGTGAACCGATAACACTGCTTAAATAGTCCGGATCATCAGAGTCAAGATCCACCTTTACATCATTATCACGGTTGACAGTCTGCGCACTTTCTGCCACAGAATCCGGTACTTCCACCTCCACCTTTTTTGAATAATCCGAAAGCTCCTGCATCGCCGAAGCGGCGGCATCAGCGATCTTTCTGTAACTTTCGGTTTCTTCAGTGATCTTTTTCTTCAGACGCAGGATATTACACGCCTGCTGAATCAGATCTGCGGAACGGGCGGCTAGATCTGCAGCACTTCGTTCAACCTTTTTAATACTTGATTCAAGATCCTGCAGACTATTACTTCCTAAATCTACAGATCTGACTATGGAATTTTTTTCTGCAGCAAAATCTAATTCAGACAGGATCCCCGGTACACGGACCCCGAGCTTATTCGCATCAGCTGCAATCTGTGAACGGCTGTTTTCAAAACTCCGTCTCAGTTCTTCAATATCGTTCAATCCGGCCCTGAGAGTATTCTGAAGTTTCCGGATCCTGGCTCTGCGCTCCGCCTCCTCTCTTCTCTTTCTTTCAAGTTCTGCTCTTCTTCTTGCTTCTATCTCCGCTTTGGAATCCTTCGGGCCGCTCATCGTCAATATCTCCTTCGCAAATACGCAAATGCCGCATCAAACAGCAGAAATTATAGCAACAAGAACGAATCCAAAATGTGATCATTACCGTCAGTTCAATACAACGTTACTATTCACAGTCTATCAAACGAGGATCAAGGTGACAGATGAGAAAATAAGCAAGGTTAATTTATATCAAAATGAACTCCAGGGTGAGAGGAATTATAGGATAGTTCTCAATGCATAATCCTAGGATATTATTTTATTACAGTGCCATATTTGAACCCGATAATTTTTAATGATGTTAGATTGTTATTTTAGGTTGGTTTATGGATTTAAATTTATTTTCTGATGCTGGTCGCTGTTCAGTATGAACGCACTAAAAGACTCATGGAATAATTTTAAGTCCAATAATCATGTTGCCTCATCCCAATTAAAATTCAAAGAATTAGCCGATTATGAGTCTGTTCCTGATAATGACCTTTCTCTTGATGGAAGATATTGGAAGAAAAAATTTAATGCCTTGGCAATAATGTTCACCGGTGGTTTGCCAGAAAACCATGTCCAGGAAACTGGCTAATAGAACGACTAGGCAGTTTGGCAGACGAGGTTAATGGCAAACTGGGAGTGTAAGAAATAAAAGAGCCGGCAGTCTGCACTGTCGGCTTGATGTAAATCCCAGAATGATGTTAATTGAATTATTAAGCTTACATACTAATATTCCTCTGCCATCTTACCCAATAGTTCTTTTTCAAAATCCATCATTTCTCTGTACAATTTTTCCAGAATTGCAAACAAGTCCTCTTCAGAAATATCCCGATCAAAATGGACGGTTTCAGTCTTCTTCGGATGACCATAACCAAAATTAGGTTTTAGTCTTCCACTGAAACGATAAATCCGATTGATACGCTTAAATACTTCTATAAGTTGTTCAACTTCTTCTGACCCCCAAAGTGTGAATTGCATGCAAACAGAATCAGCTTCACAACAAAATTCATAATAATAAAAGTAATGACTATCCCAATCGCTCAGAATATTTTTCTGTTCAGGTATCAGTCTGCTCATTGCTGAAGTTGTATACCTAATCCACTTGTACCAACGAGGTCCAAGTTGTATCGAATCTGTTTCTGATTTATGTTGGATAAATTTTTTACATAAAGCAAAGATACGCGTATTATCCTCATCCTCTATACATTCATCTGTAAGAGCCTGCGATTTAGCTTTTTTACACAAATTCACAACATTCAGGTTTTCCGGGTACTTATCATATGATAATTCCTCAAAGCACAGTCTTGATAATTCCTTATAATCTTCTAAATCAAAAGTACCATACAGATATTTGTTAAACCTCAACTCGTTTTCAAAATATTCTCCATTCTCTCCATTTATCCAATAAGCTACTTCACCATTCTCAAAAATGCTAATATCCGCAGTCCAACCAATTCTTGTATAAAAAGAAATATTAAACCTAGCTCTCTTCTTGTATACATGAACTGATACATTCAAAAATTTCGTTTCCTTATATTTTGGATTAGATATTCTGAACTGAATTCCAGATGTAGTAATCTTTATCCACAGAGTGTCGCCGAAAGCACAGGAAACATCATTAACAAAATATTTTGCCATTCTGATTAATACAGTTGGGGCATCGCCACCCATTGCAAAGGAATAGTATTCTTCAGGATTATCTAAACCTCTTCTTCTCGGCTGATTCTGTACCGCCTTGTTTTCTGACTGTGAAACTGACGTAACCGAAGTCATGCCCAACATCTGGGTTATTTTGCTTTCAAAAATATTCTCATCATACAAAGCCCTTATTATGTTAAGCAGTTTTGAAATGTTCATGGCTGATGCCATCATGTATGCGCCACTAGACTGACAGATCCGATAGACAACTTGTTCCCATTCTTCATCAAATTCAACTACATTTTCCAGAATTGATTTTTTATCAGTTGGCAGTGGCTGGAGTCTGAAAAGTCTGGCTGTACTCTCATCCCAGGCAGTGAAGCAAGGCTCCTGCATAATTCTGTCGTAGATCTGCGGATAAGCAATCTGCAGACATACAAGGCCGTAATTCATCAGATGATCATATTCATTCATGAGTTGTTCTTTAGTTTCTGCTTCTGACTCTTCGAACTGAATCGAACTAATGATTTTGATCAGGGACAGAGTATTAATCAACCTTTTTATTGAGCGTGGATTTGCGCCGGTAGACAGACGAGTCATTTCATCAATGACTGCGATCACCGTCATTGAATTTTCATTTCCATCCTGCTTAAGAACAACTTCGCGGTGAAGCTCATCTTCACTCAGATAGGATATGTTTTTAAGAGAATCTTCAAGAAAAGAGGTAATATCGTAAGCTCCTACCGGCATAGTAAACGGCATTTGAATGATTTTATCAAAGAAAGAACGGAAAGCCCGATCATCATTGCTTCCATTATTACCAAATTTTGTTCGCAATCCTTTCACAACGACATCATAATCTATTGCCAGAACGAAAATACATTTATCAACCTCAAACATATTTTTCAGAAGTTCAAGGATCTGAACAGCATTTTCAGGATTAATTCGATCAAGATCATCTATAAAAAACATAAACCCACGTCGCGGAGTATGCTCCTTTGGCTGACTGCTCAAACAGGTAGCAACTGTATGAGCAAAAGAATCACGAAACTCATTTGGATTTGCCTCCTTGAATGGTTTATCGCTAAGAGCACTTGTAACAGTAGACGCAACGGCATCTCCATCAAGTCCGATTGCATTTACCCCAGCCTTTACAGCAGAGGATGCAATTACAGTTCCTGCTTTTTTAAAGATTGACCAAGCTTTATCAGTAAGTTCATTAATGGGAGCTTTTGGACCATTGAGACTATTTAAAATACTAGAACATTCATTTATCATTCCTTTGATGACACCGATCAGGGTCTGTTCCGGACTCTGCATAATTGAATATTCCCACATATTAATCCATACACCGTAATACAAGGGATCCTGTTCACCGTTTTTTTCGCAGAGAATAGATCTGAGCTGATTCATAAACGATGTTTTTCCCGAGCCCCACTGACCTTGAATAGCTACTGTTGTTGGCATTGAAGATTTACTTAAATATCGAGCAAGCCCCTTTACATATTTTCTTGTATCTAGCTTATCATCTTTAGCATTGTTTAATGGGGTATCTATAATATTGGTATTAAACTCGTTCATGCCTCAACATCCTTTTAAATAACAATCCTTTCAAGGATACACTATATGTATCACTACACCGAATAAAGAAAGCTCACAATTCAGCTGACAGTTATACATAGCTACTATTAAGGGAAGATTCCAAATTAGTTACTTTAAAGGCCTGTTCATCTTAATTGACAGGCCTATATATCAAAAGAAGTATCATATTCCATTAGAATATTTTCTTAATGAGAAAATGATAAACAGCTACGATAGTTTCATCTTTTTCTCTTTCTATTCCGTTGATTGTAAAATCATCAACTGTTCCTATTTTGCGGCCTGCTCCAGGAGAACCAAAGCCAGAATAAACATAACCACCTTTAACATTACCGATATTCTTACCAGCCCCAGGAGAACCAAATCCTTCGTAGATCCTACCATCCCTAACATTTCCGATATTCTTACCGGCACCAGGAGAACCAAATCCTTCGTAAATTCTACCATCCTTAACATTTCCGATGTTTTTGCCAGACCCTGGGTTACGGCCTCCCTCGTAAATCCTGCCATCCTTAAAATTATAGTCTGTCATATTCAACCCCTCCGATTTACACATACGAAATATCAACCAACCATTAACAGTTTACAATTGTTTTTTTATTCGACCTATTTTGAACTTATTTTAAGCTTATATTTGCGATCAGTCTAATAAACAATCTAATTTTTAGACTTATATCACATATAATGTCATATACAGGTATCATTCAAATCTGCTCGCCTAATAGCCATTAAGCCACATTCCCCCAAATTAATCCGCTCAAAATTGCCTATCACATCCAGTAGATAGTAGGTGGGTAACGATTTATGAATACACCAAAATAAATTTTATTCACTTTTTAGAAACGGGCTCATAAAAACAAACCGCTTTTGGGTGAAGAAAGAAATTTCATGTAAGATTTTTTTTTTGTAAAAAGTATCTCCTTCCTGGCATTAGAGTGTAAGAGCAAATGTTTTTATTCAAAGGGGATACGAAATGTTGGTTACCGAACAGACCTCGGATTAAAAGATTGACATCAAATCACTCAGAAGATGCACGGTGGAGGAACTCAGAAACGAGTTAAGAGCTACGTGCGTTAGTAAAAATTCCGCAAAAATTACAGCATAAGAGGTAAAAATGCCGATTATTATTTAGGCTATTCCCACAGATAACTGAATACGGGTACACACACTGATTTCAGATATTTGGGTAAAGTAACTCACGCTTCAGCTTTCTTGTCACTATCCCTTATTTTTCTGTAGTAATGCTGAAAATCCTTCTCTTACATTTTTACACTCTTAATCTGCCGATCATCATGCCAGGAAGATCAGGTAATTATTTTGATCTGATTGCATCAACAATAGCATTCGTTGATGCTTCCGATACCTCTCTGTTGTTAGTATCGTTAAGACGTGTGGCAATAATACTGCTGATCATCTGTTCAGCCTGAGAAGCCTTTGCCTTTTCAAAAATGATAAACGGAATATAGTAATATGCTCCTGAAGTGGTATCAATCTTAAGTTCAGTGATAAAAGAGTTTATGAGCAGACTTAGAGCGAGTGCAAGTATGATGAGGCCTGCAAGTATTCCGTTACCACCAGAAGAAAAACAACTGAGAGAAATAAGCGTGAAGAAAAGACCTACGAAAAAGCTCTTAATGTCAAATTTAAAATTTGAAGCTACTGAAGATATCTGGGCTACCGGTACGTTGTATTTGCGTGATCCTAAAGGAATGAGAGCCAGAACAGTGTTAGGGAACCTAATCTTCAGGAAATTCTGTTCCGTTGCAATTTCTCCCTTAATGTAAAAGGTTAGCAGACTAGTCATATATTTGATTGCTTTCATGATTCAAACTCCTAATGTACGGAAAATAATTTATAAACACTGAAATTTACAGCGCTATAGTTTACATCTGTTTTTTTTTTGTACAACATTGTTGAATAAATGAATCATGATATGTGATCTGAACTGCTGAATTTTTGGTTCTGTAAATATTTTAATGAGCTTGTATTAAAACATCCAGTATCATAGCAAACGTAGTGATTTCGCTAACTCTTGCCGCTAGATGCTGAGTTCGGGACTTTCACACTATAGACTGTGCACATGCCGAGCACACGAAAAAACGCGGATGTAGCGTATACACCCGCGTCTCTTATAACTCCAGTTGGGTTCGGAGTTTGATCAGTTTATTTCCGGCCGGCAAGTTTTTCTGAAAAATCCAGCAGGCGGTTAAGAGAGTTAAGAGCTTTAACCCTGATTTCCTCGTCAACATGAACCTCATGTAAACCGGTGTCCTGACCTGCGGTAAGAGCCTCGTATATTTCCTTCAAACCGTTCATGGCCATCCACGGGCAGTGCGCACAGCTCTTGCAGGTTGCGCCCTCACCCTGGGTAGGAGCTATTATCAGCTCTTTATCCGGGCAGGCCTGCTGCAGCTTATAGAAAATACCTGAATCAGTTGCAACAATCAGTTTACTGTTAGGAAGAGTCTTTGCAGCCTTCAGCAGCTGTGAGGTTGATCCGACAACATCAGCCATTTCAACTACCGCGGCAGGAGACTCAGGATGAACCAGCACGGCGGCATCAGGATGCATCTGTTTAAGTTTTTCCAGAGCCTGTGCCTTGAACTCGTCATGAACAACGCAGTGAGCCTGCCATCTGAGCATGTCTGCACCGGTAAGTCTTTCAATATATGAACCGAGATGACGATCCGGAGCCCAGATCAGCTCCTTGCCCAGAGAGTGAAGGTGTTCAACCACCTGGATCGCAATTGAAGAGGTTACAACCCAGTCTGCCCTTGCCTTGACAGCGGCAGAGGTATTGGCATAGACAACTACTGTGCGGTTCGGATGCTGATCGCAGAAATCGGAAAATTCCTTTGCCGGGCAGCCGAGATCCAGTGAACACTCGGCTTTAAGAGAAGGCATGAGAATTGTTTTTTCCGGACTGAGGATTTTTGCAGTTTCGCCCATGAAACGCACACCGCAGACAATCAGCCTGTCAAATGATGATTTTTTTCCCCATTTTGCCATTTCAAGAGAATCACCGATGAAACCTCCGGTGGATTCGGCCAGAGCCTGAACATCGTCATTGCAGTAATAGTGCGCGATAACCGCAGCATTCTGCTCTTTAAGCAGTCCGCTTATTTTTTCAATGTAATCCTTCTTTTCCTCTTCTGTAAGACAGGCTGCAGCCTTTGGATATACAAGATCCTTCGGCATGAAACTGGACAAATTCATCAAATCACCTAAATTTGTTAAAAATACTCAAACTACGTCACCGGGGCCGGCATACGGCTCTGCACCGCAACAAATGTGTGTTCAACGGCGCTCCGGACGGGCGTATTATACCACAACAGAAACTGTATGTTGCATTAGCAGAAATGTTTCACCGGTCTTTCACGAAACGGTTTATCAGCGTGAAACATCAGCCTGGGTACCAAGCACAGTCCCGCGCAGGATCCCGTTCAGACCGGAATAATCAGGGTTGCGATCATCCGGCAGTTTTGCCAGCATCTCCCGCTGGAACTCGAGTTCCTTTTCAATAAAAGCACTGATCGGAGCAATCGCCGGAAGTTTTTCACTCTCTGCGGTCTGTCTTTTAATTTCAAGAAGCAGGCCCACTGTTTCTCGAAGTTCCGCCGGAAGTTCACCTTCAAGCTGTTCAAACAGCACTGGAGGTTCGCAGTGCCGGTTTTCAATATACCTTGCGGCAAGCAGCGGACGCAGGGCGTAAAAATATTTTTTATATCTGACCTTCTCATCCTGGAGATATTTTGTAAACGTCTTCACTGCAATTCCGAAATAATGGCGTACCGCGGCCTTTTGTGAAAAATACTGTCTGAATACCGGGCACATATTCTCCCACTGCTGCGAGGTCCGGTAGACCACCGGAGAGTTCATCCATTCAAAAACAGTTGCATTGCCGGAGGCTATCTGGCTCAGAGTTTTTTTCAGATCCCATCCGTTAATATCGTAGACCGCGTCAAGCTGCCACTCAATAAAATCAGGCTGTTCATCAATTCTGAGATATTCCTCCCGCGGCTGGACATACACAAATCTCACATCATAGTCGCTGTCCGGTGATGCCAGTCCCCAGGCTCTGCTGCCGGATTCAGCAGCATAAATAATCTTTACACCGCGCTGCTGCTCCACCTGTCGGAGTCTCAGCTCAATTTCATGTTTCATATCAGTCATGGTATTTCCCTGTTACCGCATAATAATTGACTCTCTCCACCAGTCGCGCCACAGCCCGCATGTCCGGCTCATCAGGAAGGACATGATGTCGTACGGCCTCCTGAAGTTTTTGATCATACTCGTCAACTATTTTAAAGAAATCCGGTGAATAGCTGCCGTCCTCCAGCATGTAATCACCGCGGCGGATGGACAGAAGAACCGGCAGATCAGCGGTTCTATGAGTTATGATTTTCTTCTTTCCGATTATATCGGCAGCCATCATCAGAAGTCTGACCAGGTGCATTGCGTGTTTATTGAGATGGTTGCTGTCCTTCTTCTTATTGCGTCCGGTGAGTCTTTCGTAATCTCTCAGCACTGTTCTGGTCCGGCCGGTAAGTTCTGAAAATTTTCTGAGAGGATAATGTCTGAATTCGGCATCAACAAAAATTTCTGTTTCCATTGACGGTTCTTCCGACAGATCAAGACTGAGCCTGAAGTCTCCGCTCCCTGTTTTATCACTGCCGCCGTTCAGATTAAACTGCTCAACAGCTCTTCTCACCGAATTAAGGATATGTTTCTCTTTTTCTGCCTGGGGAAGTGAATCACGGGCAATGGCATTCTGCAGACGTCGGAGCTGATCCATGGCATAATTGCTGAAGCTCTTGACGGCTTTCATGGAAAGGAAAATTCCGGCATTATCGATAAGTTCCTGTCCCAGCGGGGATTTAATCAGATATTGATCCTCGTCAAGGCCCAGGATCTCACAGGTATTTGGATTGCAGTCAAGAAGAAGTTTCACCATCTTATTGAAACTGTAGATAACGGTGTCTGTTTCCTTATCTTCATACTGTTCAAATTCAGTAAGTCCGATCAGATCAGAAGGCAGATTAAGAGTGATGCCTCGAAAATCAATATCACTGCCCTCGTTACTGGTTCCATAGGCATAGCTTCCGCCAAGTCCGAGCAGCATAATCCGGCTGCCGAGTCTTTCACTGGTGCGGATAAAATCATACTGTTCAGAATTCAACAGTTCCCTGAAATCCATAATATCCCCCGATCCGGTGCAGTCATCCGCCCGGTCTTCTAATACCCGAAATTAAAACAATAGCAGGAAAACATATCACAACGGATGCAACAAATCAACTTAAAGAAAAATAATATAGATTGAAGTGATTGGTGGTTGCTACAGGTCTCGAACCTGTGACCCCCTCCTTGTTAGGGAGGTGCTCTCCCAACTGAGCTAAGCGACCATATGAAGGGAAATATGTGGTGGTTGCTATAGGGATCGAACCTATGACCCTCTCCTTGTAAGGGAGATGCTCTCCCAGCTGAGCTAAGCAACCAGCGGATTGAAGACGTGAATGGTGGGTCGTCAGGGATTCGAACCCGGGACCAATTGATTAAGAGTCAACTGCTCTACCAGCTGAGCTAACGACCCAAACGTGGTGGTTGCTATAGGGATCGAACCTATGACCCTCTCCTTGTAAGGGAGATGCTCTCCCAGCTGAGCTAAGCAACCAGTGGTGGGTTGTGAGAGATTCGAACTCTCGACCAACGGATTAAAAGTCCGCTGCTCTACCGACTGAGCTAACGACCCACCGTAGTTTGTTTCATCGCCATCGCGTTTCAACGGTGCATATAATATATAGTTTTAATTTGTTTTGCAAACTTTTTTTTCGATATTTTCCCTTTTACCGGCGCGGTCGGCTTAAAATTAAACAAAAACGCTTTCTCTGCAGTTAATTTATCCTTGATTGTTCACAAATTAACTGCGACTCATATCTCCTACTGATCCATTCATGATCAAAATCATGTTCTGCACCCTGAACAGAATATAAAAAGGCATCCGGTGCACAAGTGCAGAGGACGCCTTCATAACAAAATTCCAGATATACCGGTCAGGCTGAACGGTCAGCTATTTCTTCATCATCTTTCCCAGCAGATCGAGACCTGCTGAAAGCAGATCATCCATACCCTCACCGTCATCACGGCTGCGGTTCTGCTGCTGAGGATGAGGTCTGCTGTTTCCTGACTGCTGACCGTACCCGCGACCAGCCTGACGGGAACCGGATGAAGTTCCTCCTCCCAGTATGGCACCGATAAGATCACCGAGTCCAGGCGCAGATCCGCCGCTCTGCTGCTGTTCATTTCTTCGTGCTCTGCCGTATTCCTCCTGTCGTCCGTAATCATCTCTGGTGCGGGAACCTGTCTGCGCCCCGCCTCCGAGTATAGTTCCCAGCAGATCTGCAAGGCCGGAGCCGTCCTGTTCACTGCGGAAATCTTCATCCCTGCGCGATGCACGGCCGTATTCCTCCTGACGGTCGTAACCACGGTCACGGGTGCGGGAACCTGCTGATGATCCTCCGCCGAATATTGATCCGAGCAGATCTGTCAGACCGGCACCGTCTGATTCGCGCTGAAAATCTTCATCCCCCCGCGAACCGCCGTATCCACCCTGCTGACGGCCGTATCCGCCGCCCCTGGTGCGGGAACCGGACTGAGTTCCGCCGCCCAGTATTGTTCCAAGCAGTGTGCCGAGAGCTCCTAGTCTGGTGTTGCGAAGTTCCGGCCACAGCATAAAGGCAAACTGAAGCAGTGTTCCAAGATTTAGACCGCCGCCACCCTGTGCATTTGAACGCTGGGCACCGCCCAGCAGAACCTCAATCAGCGGACCGAGGGAATCCGATGCAACTGCCTGCTGCTGCGCATTGCTGCTGTTCATATTGTTCAGTGCTGAAAATACGTCCCAGATCTGATTGTTGTCAACTTCAGTCAGATCTGCATCAATGGCCGGAATTTCCTCAATATAATCAGGAATTTCAGATTTTACGTGGAATACATCCCTGGTTCTCTCCAGCAGATACTCTGTTTTATCATCCGCAGAGCCCGATGCCGTATCGGTGGTATTGGCAAAAAGATTGAACAGTGATATCGGATCTATCGCCTCCTGCTCAACAGCATCCCTTAAATCCTCATCGTCGGAAAACTCCTCGGCGGCAGGTTGCACAATGTCGGTTACAAACTGCTCCGATACTGTTTCTCTTCCCTGTTTTCTGGCCTGTTCTGTCAGGATCTGAGCCAGTTCCTCAAAAAATCTGTTATCAGACATGGTTACTCCCGTTGTTGATATGTGCCGCAGGGCATCACCGTCAGAGCGGCATACTGAATATTATACCTATTTGAGTTTCTTTAATTCGTTTTCAGCAAGTCTTGCTGTGGTGGTTCCGGCATAGTCACGAACCACCAGCTGGAAAAACTTTCTGGCATAATCGGTATTGTTTTCCGTTACGGAAATCAGTCCGAGTTTATACAGAGCCTCAGGTCTCTTGACTGAATTTTCATCCTTAACCACATTCAGGAAACACTGTTTGGCTTCGGTCAGACGGTTGGTTTTGTAATATGAATCCCCCAGCCAGAAATTTGAATTTCCAACCAGAGAGGAGTTCGGATACTTTTTGATAAAGGCGTTGAAAGCCTGAATGGCACCGTTGTAGTTTTTATCCTGCATCACCAGGGTCACTGCCTTCTGGTATTCATTTTTTTCATCAGGGGCTGCTGGAGCGGCCTGCACCGGTTTAGGCTTCACCTCCTCCTTTGCCGTGTTTGCAGAGGTCGATGCCGGAACCTTCGCGCCGGACTGCAGCTGGTTCATTCTGGCGGTGAGATCAGAAATCTGTTTGAACAGTTCCTGCTGATTCTTCTGCAGATCAGCCATTGCATTGTTGGTTTCCTCCAGTCTGCCGATGAGACTGTTCAGATCCTGGTTCATCATATCCAACTGCTGCTGCATCTGCACTCTGGCCTGATCAGAGGCTCTTACCTGTCTTTCAAGATCGGCCACACTGGTGGCTCCGGCCGCTGCCGGCAGGATCAGACCAAAAACTGCCGGCCATAGATATTTTACTGTTGTTTTCATTGGTATTTTAAGTTCCTCACAAATGATATTCTTCCGGCATTATACCGCGCCACGGCAGGAAAAACACAGATATTAGATATTCATGTTACATTACAGTTCCGCCGTCACTGCAGACAACCGGGAGTGGATGTTCAATTAATGAAAACATGAACAGAACCGCAAGAATGTGATATGCATTGAAAATATCGAAACTCAACCGCTTTACTTTGCTGCAGGTTGAATTACTGATGACGCAGATAACATACCGATCCCCGCAGATCATGTATACCTGCGGCACCTCATCAAATCCTGATTTCATCACATGACGGGAACAAAAAAGCCGGTGAAAATCACCGGCAGAGTTTTAAAACCATACTCCTGAAACGTCAGAGCATCAGATTTGCCAGAAACAGACCGACCAGACATGAGATTATCACACCGATCAGGCCGGGTACCATGAACGAATGATTGAAGTAGTACTTGCCGATCTTTGTTGTTCCTGAGGTATCGAAGTTAACCGTCGCGATATCGGACGGATAGTTCGGAATAAAGAAGTATGCATAGGTTGCAGGCATGAGTCCGATCAGAACCGGGCCCGGCAGTCCGATGGCAACAGCAACCGGAAGCAGGATCTTGGCGGTTGCAGCCTGGGAATTAACCACAACAGATACTGCAAACAGAGCGAACGCAAATGTCCATGGATAACTATTGACCATATCGGTTATTACCGCCTTGAACTGCGGCATGGCATACGAAAAATAGGTATCAGACATCCAGGCGATACCGAATATCGCAATACACGCCGTCATACCGGATTTAAACACCACTCCGTTCGGCACTTTGGACACCGGTGTTTTTGAGGCAATCAGAATCAGGGCTCCGAAGGCAAGCATAATCATCTGAATGACTACACCCATAGAGATCGGTTTTGCCCCCTCCCCGATGGTTCTTACGGACGGAACCACAGCAATAATGAAAATAGTTACCAGGGATATCAGGAAAATACCTACCGACAGTCTGGCAGAAAACGGCAGCTGTTCGTTAAGAGTTGTTTTCGATGTTTCAGCTATGCTCTTTCTGAATTCAGGATCCTGCATTCTGAGTTGAAATTCCGGATCATCCTTCAGTTCCTTGCCCCTGTAGTTGGAATAGATGGACATGGCAATAACACCAAGCAGTGTTGCCGGGAAGGTAACCATCAGAATATCAACAAGGGTCAAATCCTCAAGTCCCGGGATCTGCAGTACATCCCTGCCAAGATAGCATGCCACCACTGCAGAAATAGGAGAACCGGTTAAAGCCAGCTGGGATGCAACAGAGGCGGCAGCCATCGGTCTTTCCGGTCTGATATTGTTTTTCAGCGCAATATCACCGATGATCGGCATAATGGTATATACGGCATGACCGGTACCGAGCATTATACTCAGCAGATAGGTTACCAGCGGGCCGAGAAAAGTAATAAATTTAGGATGCTTTCTCAGAATTTTCTCCGCAACCTGAAGCATGCACTTAAGACCTCCGGCAGCCTCAAGTACAGCGGCACATCCCACAACCGCCAGAATAATCAGCATAACGTCCACCGGAGCATGTCCCGGCGGCATACGTAGCACAAACACCTCTATGACAAGACCGATCCCTGAAACCAGACCAAGACCGATACCGCCGTAACGGCTGCCTATATACAGCATAAGCAGCATGAAAATAAACTCAGCTATCAGCATCCACACCTCCGTAAAAAAACACCTTCCCCTACAAGATATTGTAGATCCAGGATCCTACTATTCCAATAATACTTCATGGAAAGAGCTAAATACGTGATGAAAGTCACCGGCAAGACATATTGTTGCTTCTGCGGCAGAAAATCAGCGGAATATCAATGACTAAGTAAAAAAAAGAAACCCCTCCGTTTTTAGCGAAAGGGTCAGAACTATTCAGAAAAGCTGTTCAGTCAGCAGTTCCGGATTAGTAAGAAAGAACTGCGCGGCGGTTCTTGGCAAATGATTCCTCGGTTATGCCGAGATCAAGAGGCTTTTCCTCGCCGTAGCTTACAATTGACATCTGGGTTGCGGCAACACCGAGGTTCTGCATGTACAGAGCCACGGACTTTGCTCTTCTTTCACCGAGAGCCACGTTATATTCAGGAGTACCTCTTTCGTCGGTATGACCTTCAATAATCACGGTGATTTCAGGATGATTTCTCAGGAATGCAGCGTGAGACTGGATCAACCCCTCATACTGCGGTGCAATTCGGTCACTGTCGTATGCAAAGTAAATTATGTTATCCTGTTTCAGAGCTTCGAATTTCTGACGATCAGCAGCGGAAAGATTGTAATTGTCTGAATATGCTGAATCAACAGTAACCATGCTGCTGTCATCGATCAGAGAGGAATCGATATCACCGCCCTCCTCGATTCTGGCCGAATTGGTACTGTCGCAGGCGGTCAGCGTAGATAAAGCCATAACTGAAGCAAATAACATTATTAATTTTTTCATTTTATATATCCTTACAGATAATCAGATTCAATCATCCAATATTCAAGTGATCCGGCAGCAAAACACCGGATCTGATTTTTTTATATTATACCAAGTTCAAAGTTTTTTGAAAAACAGCCAAAAAACTAGTTAAAAAAAGGAGACCAGGAAGGTGCGCTGATTGCACCGGAGGTGGACGGCAGATTGGCCTGGAATCTTCCGTCGGAGGAAACCAGAGCCAGACTCTTCTTTCCTCTTACCATGGTTGCATAGATAATCATACTTCCGTTCGGAGCAAAGCACGGACTTTCATCAAACTTGTTGTTGGTAAGAACCATCATGTATTTGGTATCCAGTTCCTGGCGTGCCACACGGTATGAATTGTCAATACGGGTAATAAATGCAATGCTGCGTCCGTCAGGTGCGACTGCAGGATCAAGGTTGGAAATGTTATCCCAGGTAACCCTGGCCACAGACGAAGGATTGTTCACATCAACACGGTAGATCTGAGGGCGTCCCCCTCTTTCAGATGAAAAATAAATGAAGTTTCCGCTCGGATCCCAGCTCGGTTCAGTATCAATCACCCGGTTGTTGGTAATACGCTTCAACGTCTTTGATGCTATATCAAGAACGTAGATTTCAGGATTGCCGTCCTTTGACAGCACCATTGCCAGTCTGGTTCCGTCCGGGGAGAATACCGGATTACCGTTGATACCGTTAAACTGGGCAACCTTGATACGCTGCTTGGTACGGTAGTTCTGAATATAGATCGCAGGATGCTTTGATTCAAAACTTACATAGGCAATCCGGCTGTCCTTCGGATCCCATGACGGTGACATAACCGGTTCACGGGAACGCAGAATAACCTGTTCGTTATATCCGTCATAGTCGGCAACAACCAGCTGATACGGATACTGCTGACCGTGTTTCACACTTACATATGAAATTTTGGTCAGGAAGGCGCCCCGCTCATGGATAATTGCCTCGTAAATCTGATTTGAAACGGTATGTGCGGCGGTTCTCAGCTGGTTGCGTGAGAAGGTGATCGCCTTGGATACCAGGACTTCACCGCCGGCAACCTCCACCAGCTGGTATGTCAGTCTGTATTTATCCCCGGCCTCCTCGAGTTTTCCGACAGCCACGGAATTTACCAGATCGCGCCACAGTTCAGCCTTAAGCTGAGATTTGTCTGCGGCCTGCTGCGGCATACGGCCGGGTGCAAGCGGGGAAAATTTTCCGCTGAACATCAGATCGTTTCTGACGACCGCTGCCAGATCCCTGGCCAGCTGAGGATTTGCCGCAGCGGCAAAATCGGAAACAGCAATCGGATAACCGATATCCTGACCGCCGGTTATTTCAAGTTCCAGGGTTGCAGACGCTCTGCCGCTGAAACAAAGGGCTGTAATAAAAAGCATTACAGTTGCAAATATTTTCTTCATTTTTTTCCCATCAAATTATTCTATTGTCATTTACCCTTGAACGTATAGTTAAGTTCAATGTTTCCCCCGTCGTAGATCGAGGCAGGAATACTTGGGATCTTGTTCTGGCACGGTCCCCTGATTGCGTCATGCAGAGCCTGGCACAGCTCCTTGTCACCGGAACACCCGCTGATCTCATAAATCAGCCCGCTCTGACTTGCACGGAATGACAGTTTCACCGTTCTGCCGATCATGCTTCTGTTACCGATAATCTTGTTGGCAAGGTAGTTCTGCAGCAGATTCTGGTAGGCAAGCTTGTCACCTCTGGTGTCGGCTTTACCGGAGCTTGCGCCCTTACCCTGATCACTTGCGGTGGAACCCTTGCCGCTGCCGGAATTTCTGCCCGGTCCGTTAAGCTGGCTGTTGAGAAAATCATCAAGATCCTGATCGGTCTTCTTTTTGGCCTGTTTTTCCTTTTCAGCCTTCTCCTTTGCCAGTCTTTCGGCCTTTTCCTTTTCAGCCTTTTCTTTTGCCAGTTTCTCGGCCTTTTCCTTTTCTGCCTTTTCTTTTGCCTGTTTCTCGGCCTTTTCCTTTTCTGCCTTTTCTTTTGCCAGTTTCTCGGCCTTTTCCTTTTCTGCCTTTTCTTTTGCCAGTTTCTCGGCCTTTTCCTTCTCTAACCGTTCCTGTTCAGCCTTTTCCCTGGCGATACGTTCCTCTTCGGCCTTTTTCAGTGCAAGTTTGCGTTCAAGTTCCTGCTGTTCACGCAGTTTCTGCTCAGCCAGTTCCTTTTCCCTTGCAAGCTTCTGCTCAAGTTCCTTCTGCTCCCGGGCGATTTTCTCCTCGAGTTCACGCTGTTCCCTTGCGCGCTGCTCCTCGAGAGCCTGCTGCTCCTCTTTGGCTTTCTGGATCGCAATACGCTTCTGCTCCTCGGCTGCTCGTTTCTGCTCTTCAAGCTGACGCTGACGTTCCTCGATCTCTCTCTGCTTTTCCTGCTTTCTGCTCTCAATCTCGGCAGCCTGCTGCTGTTCACGCAGTTTCTGCTGCTGTTTGGCGGAACTGCCCCCCGCCAGAGAGCTCAGATCGATCATGGTGGCGTTGATTATCTGCTGACCGGCAGAGCCCGGTTTCTGCGGTTTTTTCCAGTCCATACTGGCCAGGATCATGATCAGGATCAGAATTACATGCACCAGAACGGAGAAAACCACCGGGGAGAAATAATCTTTTGAAAAGCCCTTGGAACTGTTCACTTATTTTCCTTTCTTTTCGTCGATCGGCTCGGTCACGAGTCCGACACTCTGTTCACCGGCATTTTTAAGTGCAACCATAACCTGCACGATGTTGTTATACGGGGTAGATCTGTCTCCGCTGACCACCACCGGTGAATCCGCATGATTGGCCCTGAATGTTCTGATAAAATCGGTAAGTTCCTCGATACTTTCAACCGGAGTGGAGTTTGAGCCGGTCTGAACCGAATAGCGTCCCTCCCTGTCGACATAAATGATTGCCGGATCAGACAGATCCTGATCCAGGGTTTTAGATTCAGCCTGAGGCAGATCAACCTTGACACCCTGCATGATTACCGGTGCCGTGGCGATAAAAATTACCAGCAGTACCAGCATTACGTCTATGTACGGCACCACGTTGATTTCGGCAACCGCCCTTCTTCTTTTTCTCAGAGACATGGAGTTTTCCTATCCTATATAATCTTTCTGTTGAGAATGGTAGACAGTTCATCCATGAAATTAATGTATGAATTCTCCAGTTTTTCAACTCTGGTGTTAAAGCGGTTGTATGCAACCACAGCCGGGATAGCTGCAAAAAGCCCCATGGCGGTGGCAATCAGAGCCTCGGCAATCGGAGGTGCAACCATTGCCAAAGTGGCATTCTTTACGGCAGCCAGAGCAACAAACGCATGCATGATACCCCACACTGTTCCGAACAGACCCACATACGGGCTTACCGAGCCGACAGTGGCAAGGAAAGGAAGACTTGTTTCAAGTTCCTCCACCTCGCGGGACAGGGAAACCTTCATGGATCGGTAGGTAACCCCCATGACCATTTCCTTGGCGGCCGGATCCCCCTTGGATTTTTCGTAGAGTTTGACAAACTCACGGAAACCTGAAAGGAACACCACCTCACTTCCAACCAGTGAATCCCTTCTCTTGTTCAGCTGCTCGTAGATTGAACCCATATCGCTTCCACCGCGCCAGAAAAGTTCTTCAAAATCTTCGGTGGCCTTGCGGGCATGCTTGAGCTGGCGGTATTTGAAAAATATTATGCTCCATGATGCGACAGATACGCACAGAAGCAGAAACATGACAACCTGAACCAGAAAGCTGGCATTCATAACCAGTTCGACAAATGAAAGTTCACCGGTAGGTGCCGGTGCAGCGGAAATCATGTCCGAAGTTTCAACAGTTATTTCAGGATCCACTTTGTATAACCTCTTTAATTGAATTTGGAATTAGAATTGGACGCATCTGCTTCAGATCGACACAGGCTATCTTCACAGTCGATTTGACCAGCAGATCGCCGTTAGCGTTGTATACATGCTGACTGAAGGTTATTGAGGCGCCGCCGAATCGTACCGGTTCACAGGTTACCTTAAGCACATCATTGAATTTTGCCGGTCTTACGAAATCAACATCCATGTGTTTTACCACAAATGCAATATTCCGGCTCATCAGTTCATCCTGTTCAACGGAAAAGGATCTGAGCCATTCAGTTCTGGCCCGTTCCATGAATTTTATATAGTTGGCATTGTAGACAATACCGCCCGCATCGGTATCCTCGTAATAGACTCTTATATCGATAGAAAACGGATCACTCATAGTACAACGACTCCTCGGCGCTAATTATATCAGAGTTTAAGAGCTGTTTGAGCATCTTTTACAAACGTCCGGCCGAAATGGCTGTATGCCCGTTCGGTGGCCACCCGTCCGGTTCTGGTACGCTGGATATATCCCTGCTGGATAAGATACGGTTCAATCATATCCTCAATGGTTTCCGCATCCTCCCCCACCGCGGCGGCGATATTCTCAAGGCCCACCGGTCCCCCGCCGAACATATCGATCATGGAGAGGATCAGTTTTCTGTCCATCAGATCAAGCCCCTTCGGATCCACCTCAAGGATATTCAGCGCCGCATTGGCAATCTGCCTTGTGATCATGCCGTCGGCCTTTATTTCAGCGTAATCACGCACACGCCGCAGCAGACGGTTGGCAATTCTCGGCGTTCCGCGGGAGCGGGTTGCAATCTCCATGGCCCCGCCGTCATCGATGGCAATACCCAGGCAGCCGGCACTGCGTTTTACAATTTTCTGCAGTGACAGATCGTCATAAAATTCAAGGTGTGCCACGATTCCGAATCTTGCACGCAGCGGTGACGCCAGCCCGCCTGCCTTGGTGGTTGCCCCGATCAGGGTGAAGGGCTGCAGCGGGATGGTGACCGACTGTGCAGCCGGACCCTCGCCGATTACGATATCAAGTTTGAAATCCTCCATGGCCGAATAGAGCATTTCAGCAAGTTTGTTGTTGAGACGGTGGATTTCATCGATAAACAGCACGGAATTCTTTTCCTGCTTGGAAACCAGAGCGGCTATATCCCCCTGCTTCTCAATAGCCGGGGCGGCCACAGTGGTGATATTCACTCCCATTTCATTGGCGACAATGGTGGCCAGGGTGGTCTTGCCGAGTCCCGGAGGTCCGAACAGCAGCACGTGATCCAGGGCCTTGCCGCGTTTACGGGCGGCTGAAAGCCAGATATCCATCTGCTCCCTGACCCGGTCCTGACCGATATAGTCCCTGAGTCTGGCCGGTCTGACCGTAGGTTCAAGCGCCAGATCCTCAGCCTTTTCCTCAGTGCTTACCACGCGATCAACTTCGATCATAGACTACTTTCCTCCGAAGGTTGCTTTGAGCGCCTCACTGATGATCTGCGCCAGCGTCAGTTCTGGTTTGAACACCTGTTTAACCAGGGACTCGGCCTGTTTACGGTTGTACCCCATATCCAGCATGGCCTGGACTGCCATTTCCTGGTTGTGCCTGCTGTTCTCCCCGCTGTTCTGGGTACTGTCGGCAGCCGCTGTCTGGGTTTCGCCGGCAGCCGTGATATTCTGGTTGCTGCTCCACTTTTCAAGACGGTCGCGCAGTTCGATCATCAGTCTCTCCGCTGTTTTCTTGCCGATCCCCGGAATTCTGGTGAGGGACACCACGTCATTGGCCTTTACAATTGAAAGCATCTCCTCCGGGCTCAAGGTTGAAAGTGCGGTAAGAGCGGTTTTCGGTCCGACACCGGTAATCTTTATCAGTTCGCGGAACAGGGAGCGGTCCTGTCTGCTGAGAAAACCGTACAGCAGATGGGCATCCTCGCGGACAATCATCTGGGTGAAAACCTTTACCTTCTCCCCGTTTTTAGGCAGTCTGCAGATTGCCGTCATCGGCATTTCAACACAGTATCCGACCCCGTTCACGTCGATTTCAACCGACGGCGGGGTTATCTCCGTCACGGTTCCGTTCAAAGATGTAATCATAGTGTGTAAATTATATTCCTGTTATGTTTTCTTATGCCCGGCTAGTGCATACGCCGCCTTGCGGTTCCGGTAACACAGTTTCCCATTCCCGCCAGTCCGAGGGTGGTATTGGCATGGCAGATGGCGATGGCGAGCGCGTCGGCCGCATCACTCTGGGGTACCCGGTCAAGTTTCAGCAGTCTGACCACCATCTGCTGGATCTGCTCCTTGCTGGCGTTGCCGTATCCGGCCGCCGCCTGCTTGACCTTGCGGGGGGAATACTCGCCTACCGGCAGTCCGGCATTGAGCGCCGCCAGAATGGCGGAGGCCCTGGCATGACAAAGCTTGAAGGAGGAATCCACATTTTTCGAGACAAACGGCTCCTCGATGGCAAACTGCTGCGGTCCGGTCTGCACAATAATCTCGCTGACCCCGTCATAGATCTGCTTGAGTTTGTCCACAAAGATCTCCCCCTCCGTCCGGATGCACCCCGAACAGACATAGCTGAACTTGAGCGGACTTACCAGATCGATGACACCGTAACCGGTAACCCGGGATCCCGGATCTATACCCAAAATAATCAAACCGCCTCCCGGAATTTTATCCATGCATATTAAGATGCCTTACGCTATAATACACAAGTGCGGCGGTTCGTCAATACAGGATAGAAAAAAAGGATCACTATGAAAGATCAGATTTTTGCAGCTCCGAGAAGTGAAACGGAGGATTTCAGTTTCAATGAACAGGTAGCTGAGGTGTTTCATGACATGGCGCAGAGATCGATCCCCGGCTACTCCACCATCATCAACACCATCGGCAGTCTTACCGCCCAATATGCGCAGAACAGCTCCCGGCTGTATGATCTGGGCTGTTCACTCGGCACCGCCACCATCTGCATGCGCAAAAACCTTAAAAAAGAGCAGAACTGCAGGATAATCGCGGTGGACAATTCACTTCCGATGATTTCCCGCTGCCGCAACATTCTCGACTCCTACTGTTCCGACATTCCGGTGGATACCCTCCACCAGGATCTTAATGACTGTGAAATCAGCAACGCCTCGGTGGTTGTACTCAATTTTGTACTTCAGTTTGTTGAACCATCCCGCCGTGATGATCTGATTGAAAAGATCCACCGCGGGCTCAATCCCGGCGGCATTCTGATCCTGAGCGAAAAACTGGCATGGCCGGATCAGAAGACCGATGATCTGCTGATGGAGATGTACTGGGATTTCAAACGCCGCAACGGCTACAGCGAACTGGAGATCAGCCAGAAACGCAATGCGCTGGAGAATGTGCTGATCCGCAACACTGAACAGGAGCACCTCGAAAGATTCTCAAGGGCGGGATTCGGCAGTGCGGTAAAATGGTTCCAGTGCTACAATTTCGCCTCCTTCCTCGCAGTAAAGAAATAAGCACGGGTCCTCTCTCAGACACAGTCCGGAACACTGATTTTCATCCGGAATTTCAATAATTAGAGCTTGGTTGTAACTTTTTACAGTCCCTTGCGTATAATGTTAAGAGACGGGTATAAGGAGTTCATCATGGGCATAATTCATTTCAACTACACAGCACCATCAAAGGCCACCTATGACAACAAAATGAGTTTTTCCGCTCTCAATGCCACCATAGAACTCGGAACCGAACAGAAAAACTGTCTTGCCATATCCAATGAAACAAAACTGACCGCGCTGTCTCTCGGTGTGAACCTTTCGGCAGGAATGAGTATAGGTTATGCCCCGGAATTCGACAAATACGCCGGTTCCGGACTCAAATCCCCCTTCAACAAGTTTATGACTGCAATCACCACTGCAAAGGGTATTAATTTTCAGAAGCCCCAGATTGCAGATCTTGATGCGGCGCAGAACCACGGTGTTGAAGCCAACATCGTCACCAACTACGTGAACGACAATGCAGTCATATGCTCCTACGGACGCTCGCTGTCAATAGAAAACACAAAACCGGCTCTTGACAGGGCAAACGTAATGACTGCTCTCGGAGCTCTCAACATGCTGCTGTCAACCGCAGTTGTCGGCTACGCCTTCGCCACATCCGTGGTTCAGAATGTACGCATAAGCGATATGAATAAGGACTACAGCGCAGCAGACAGTTCAAAGGATGAGGACAGCAAAAGCAAGACAGAGCAGACCAAGACACTGAAAATCGAAGTTCCGCAGACCATGTACTTCTTCGTTTCAGGATCGTCCGCCCCGGCCTGCAGGGTTTCATCGATCAGCTTCAGCGACACCAAGGTTACGGTCTACAAAATCAGCAAGGGCGCCAATGCTACGGACAACGATTCATTCAAATACGCCGAAGACGTAAGCTACGCGGTTCTGAGTACCAAACTGTCACTGTCTGTTGATTACAACGGTACCTCCTACTCCAGTGAAACCGAGATTACCGAGGATCTTACGGTCGACAATGGCAGTTTCGACTTTACCGATCTTACCTACACCTGGTGCAAAAAGACCCTGGCGCTTAAATCATCATCCGGTGCGACACTGAGCGGATATCTGCCTTATCTGATCATCTGCAATGACAATTCAACCCTGAAACTGTTGCAGTACTCCGACAGCCTCAACCAGCATATCGGTGAAATTCTCGAAGCAAAGGGAAAATCCAAAAAATACTCCGATATCAGTTTCACCCTGGCGGCAGGCAGTACCGCCACGACCACTCCTGCCGAATACACCCTTAAACTCGACAGCAGCACTCTTGCCTCACTTTCACTGGACACGTTCAACAGCAAGACGGTTTCAGGCTCTCTGCAGCTGCCGGGATTCAAAAGCTATACCCTCGACGATCGCAGTTTTGTCATCAGGCAGGGCGGCATGACAGGCGACAAGGACAGCGACGTAATACTCAAGGAGATAGACAAGGGGTCCAAAGACAGTGTGGACACCAGCAACACCGATGAAACATTCATACCTCTGTACGGAGAGGATAACAAATCCCTTGCCGTATATCAGGACGGCGACGAGGACACCGACTACCAGAAACTGGCATTTGAAAACGGGGTAATCCACAGTTCCTCCGAAGGTATGAAATACAATGTCGGGGCCACAGTGAAGGTGAATCTTTCCTACAGCAGCAATAACAAGAAATTCACCCTTAACGTAATCATGGTTGAAACCGAGGACGGAGATTCCTTCCAGACCGCAACTTCGAAAAAATCCATTTCATCCAAGAACGGACACATGACTGTGTCAAGAACGGTGGTCAATACCGAGCCGTCAGTCAATTCATCCTCCGAGAAACTTGAAGATCTTCTGAATAAAACTTTTGTTCTGTATGCAAACAATGCAACCAGCCAGGTATCGGCGTTTGAACCGCTGGAGTACATCTACTTCTTTTTCAGGGTATTCTACGATGAAACCCACGATCAGTTTATCATCAAGGAACTGCCGATCGTGAACTATGCGTCGTTCTACAACGCTCTGAGTGCATACAAACAGGATAATTCCGCAAGTGATGATGAGCTCAAGGCCAATTCGTCAATTCCGCTGACCGCCGCCCTCGGCGTTGCAGCCGCCGCACCGGTGGCTCTGCTGGCGGCACTGGGACTGACAGAAATAATTCAGAACTGCACTTCATCCGGTATAAACTACACAGCCCAGAAAAGAAGCATAATTTTCCAGATCATATCCGCAAAGGATAAAAAGATGAAAATAGCACCGGGCGCCACCGGAACAAAGAATATTATTGAACTAACCGGTCCGCAGAACGACGGTTCTGAAGTTTCAATGATCAGTGACAAGATCACCCTGTCCTCCGCCGAAGGCAGCAAGCCGTCAATCGAAATTACCGGAGACAAGACCACGATCAAATGCAAAAACAGCACCATGGTCATTAAAAAAGACGATATTGAAATGTCGGTCAAAAATACCAAATTCAAGCTTTCCACCAATGGAGGGATATCCATATCCTTCAACGGAATGGAAAACACCACGATCACCAAGGACACCGCGACCTTCAAGGACAGTGTCGGAAACAGTCATCAGTTTAACGCATAGGAAAAGGTCTGAAACGGCAGACTGAAAACAGGGAGGAAAGATTATGTTGGAATGGTTGGTACCTGAAGTAAAAAGTCCTAAAACACTGACTGCAGATATATTCGGAGGAGAAAACGTCCTTGACTGCCTTACCTCCTTCGATGTCGCTCTCAACTACCCGAGCGCCAGCTACACCCAGAGTTTCGGCGGTGCAACCGCAAGCGTTTCAATCTCCCTGAGCAACAGCCACACTGCAGGCCTTAAATTTGAAACCGCCTACGGTCTGGCCGGTATAAAACTGCTCACCTGCTCAAAATCAACCAAATACTCACCTGCAGAGGTGGAGAATGCCGACAACATTGTCAAACTTGGATATACCGATGCAGTGTTCGGTGGAGCCAAGGGTTATACTCTCTGTACCAAGAAAGGGATTGTGTTCGCGTGTTTCAACGAGCTGGCGGATAGTGTCGCACATCCTGTAAGAGAATCAATAAAATCATGCAGAGAGGTACTCCAGGAGGATCAGAGAAAAGCCATGGTTTTCAGCAAGCTGAAAAAAGATATCGCAGAAGATGTCGGCTACATGGCGTTTGCCCCCCTTGCCTGGTTTAAATACCTGTTCCAAAAAGACAGCATCACCGAAGCATCCAATGTAGCTCTTTCCGCAGGTGAACTGAAGGCTCCGGTTAACACTGCCGGCAGTAATTTCACCGTGAAGACAACCGACAAGATCCAGATCGATGCAAAGAAAGCCGGCGAGACGGTGATCTTCGCCAACAACGGCAATGCGGCACTGCCGGAACCGGCCAATATAGAGATTGACGGAAACAACCTCGGAGCGGCTGTTGTGCTGAAGGATTCGGGCTGTTTCATAACCGCCAAAAACAAGATCAAACTGGAAAAAGAAAACCATAACGGGATCGAATTCACCCAGGAACAGATGGTGGTAAAGGTCGGAGGAAATAATACCGTGGTCGTAAAGGAGGACTCCATCGAACTGAATACCGGAGCCAACGGAAAACTGACCTTCAGCGGTACCGAAATGAAGGGGATCGGGGACAAACTGACCTGCAGTGACACGCAGTTCAAATTTGCCAACAATACCATCACCAAGGTAAATGTTGGGCTGGGCTTTGTAGTAATAGGATAACGGGAGGTTAAAATGGGCGACAATTTCAAAACTTCGGCATCAGCACTCAATTTCACCCTGTCCTACGGAAATTCAATCCAGTTCGAATGTTCGCTGGATCAGAAATTCGCCGTGAGTCTTATACCGCTGAAACTCGAAGCGGGATTTTCCACGGAAATGAATATAACCCCTGTGTACAAAATGGGATATTCCGCTCTCGCCTCAGCCATAAAAAAAGTGGAAAAGGATTATTCCGTTCAAAACAAGAAATGCTCCGATCACCTATTCTTCTCGGTATCCAGCGGCGTCACCCCTAACAAGGCCGATCTTAACGAAACCGGAGGAGACCAGAAGCTCACCGTCGCAGGTAAAAACTATATCGAGTTCATAGCGGGACACGGTGTGTTCAAGAACAATCCGGCCAGGGTACTTGAAAATTTTGCTCCGGCAATCTCAGCTGCCGGAATGGCGGCGGGCGGTATAGCCTCCGTGGTTTGCGGAAATAAAAACGTCCTGGGTATCGCAGCGGCTGTAATTGCAACCCTCGGACCGGCACTTTCCTACCTCAACCTGATCGGGAAAGGCGGCGGCGGCGATGATCCGCTTGTAACTAAAATGAATGAACTGGAAACCCGCCAGCAGCAGTTTGATATCGGTTCCTACACCGATGACAACATGACTCTTCACTACGGTAAAACATTCTCAGTGTCCACCAAGAAATCAAAACTCACCATCGACAACAAAAAGAATGAAATCAACTTCAAGGCGGCCCAGAAACTGTCGATCGGGGTGAACAACAAGGCCTATGTTCAGATCTCCGGAGATGAGGTCAAGGTAAATCTGTCCGACGATCGGGTAATAACACTCACTCCGAGCCAGATTAAAATAAAAACCGGTACATTCGAATCAAAAATTGACGATTCATCAGTAAGTTTCGGCAGCAATCTGAAGATCAACGCCAGAAGCTCCACTATTGAGGCGGCACAGGTCAACGGCGGTCAGATTTCCTTCAGCATGTAGACATCAAAGGGAAAAAGTTCAGTCCGCTACTAAACGGCACCGGATGAAGCCGGAAATCCGGCTGTAGAACGGGTGCATTGCACCGTTCTTTTTCATTCAGGAGGTGTAAGCACGGGCAAAAAAAACGGGCGGATAAACAGGCTGTCATCCGTCCGGGAAAAAGACCGTGAAAATTCACCGTTAAGTTATTTTCTGCCGAAAACAGACACTTTCATATATTTATTCAGATTTTTCAGATCTATGTTGCAAGCTGTTTTAATACGGATGGTAAACGGATGTTCCGGATCATCCCTGAACTTTTCCAGGTAGAAAGAGGATGTCGACATCTGAAAACTGGTGGATTCACTGTCGTCATCATCTTCATCATCGTCGTACTTCTTGTTCAGCACATTTCCATACCCCCAGTTGGCATATATAGGTTTAACCAGTGAGACCGTTCCCGACGGGGAAATCATTTCAATCTGCAGCACCGCATTGGCATAACTCACACCTTCCAGCAGTTCTTCAATTGCAGATGAAGCCAGCTTTTTGCACGTGCTGTATACCTGTTTGTCTGCATCATAGGCAAAACCGAAAAAGTCAAAGGTAACTGCATCAATGGTAATCTGATCTTCACCTAGTACTTTTCCCTGCTCGTCACTGTTTTTAAAACCGGAAAATGTACATACAATATTATTTTCTCCGGGTTCACGCTCACCGTAGCGGCATGGAGATTCATTGGTGGAGGTGTATGTTTCAGACGGACTGGCCATTGCAACGCAAACCGGATCGTCACTGCACTTCTGCGCCGCTTTCACCAGTTCCCCGGCATCAACAACACCGAAGCCGTAATAATTGGAAAATCTCATACCGGCTGCATTGTCCTGCCATCCGTAGTCATAGACTATCGGTTTATCATAGATCAGATCGGATTCCACTTTGTTGATTTCAAGCTTGAGAGAATTCATGGTTCTGTCATTTCTTGCTGTTTTCGCCAGCAGATAGCGAAGCTGGGATACCGTCATATCAGGTTTTACCTGATATGCCAGGGCGGCAGCTCCTGAAACCATCGGTGTCGCTGCAGAAGTTCCGCTCATACCCTGGGTATAATACTGTTTATCCTCGCTGTCCATCCAAGGGGCACCGATTTCAGATGTATAACCCAGCGATGTCCACTTATAGGATGACAATGGTGAAACAATACCGGCACTGTTATCGGAGTTGTCAGCACCGTTCCTGTAACCACGGTGACCTGCAGTAGCAGTAATCCACAGATTGGAACCGGTTGAACTGTAGTCTGCATGCACTCCGAGCGAATCGAGAGAGCCGACATTTATTACATAAGGATGCCTTGCCCTTTCATCGGTCTGTTTGAATTCACAGTCGGTATCAAACAGACTGCAGGTGGTCACATAATATTTTTTCAGCTTGTTGACGGCGTCATCTCCCCCCCTTTCCGCAAACTCATTGCCCATGGAATGGATAAAGGCAATATTCTGCTCGTACAGTTCATTGAACAGTTCATAGGTTGCCGGATCATCTTCAGTGTCAAAATCATTACCCATGGAATTGGTTATAATTTTGAAACCTCCGGCTTTAAGGACATATGACAGGAAAACAGACATTTTCCCCACTTCATCCTTCTCGTTCGTACCCTTCAGTGATGTTATATTTGCTTTGTAGGCAACTCCGCGTCCGCCAAGACCGTTACCTGCGGTTGCTGCAACAATTCCCGCAACTGCAGTTCCGTGGGTATAAGTCTGAGACTCTTTCGTTTTTTCAAACGACAAACCGGTATTTACAAAAACTTCAGATCCAGGGATCTGTCTGGCCGGGGTATATACGCGATCCATGAGATCTTCATGATTTATATCAGCAGCGAGATCAAGAACGGCAATATTCACCCCTTCACCACTGACCAGTTTCCCGTCATGTACGGTTCTCCAAGCCGGAATTAAATTCAGATCGACCTTTTTCAAAGGCGGATTGACCACGCCGAACGGGTTCTGACCGATGTTGTATATATACCATAGATCTGCAAAATACGGATCCGACTGTTTTATCTCCCTGCTGTAGCTGAATTCATTGCCGTGGATACTTACCGCAGTAAACTTTTCGTTTATCGTACCGATCTTTTCATAATCAATACTGTAGTCGGTAAAATAATGCAGCGGTACGGTATAGAACCACTCGAACTCACCGGCCTCCTCCCCCGTGACCGGATTGACTTTGGACAGGGTTCCGATCTTCGCTTTGATGTCGGCTGCATCCTTCAGAGTAACCAGGTACGGCTGACCGGAGATATAATCTCCTCCTTCAATCGTCAGTTCACCCAGCTGTTCAGGTTCGAACTTTGCGTCCCCGTGGCATCCTGTCAGCACTGATGCGGCGGTAAATGACAGAGCGGCAGCCACAGCCGCCATGCGGGCCGGTCTGAAGGCCGGACATCTGTTTTTAATATTTTTATTCTTCATCACTGGCTGTCTCCTCTGCTACTTCAATCTCTGTTTATTTCCGAAAAACAGTGACGGAGAAACTTTTTCCACTCCATCGATTCCCTTCAGTTCCTCCATATAAAGCTTCCAGGTTTCATAGTCATTCACGATAATTTCATATCTTCTCTTTCCCAGCTGCTCCGCCTGGAAATAATCAGGCAGTGTACACAGATTCTTTTTTGAACAGGTGACAATTATCCGGTTTTCTATGATATATCCGCTTCCGTTCGCCTTTTTCACAAATGCAAGATGCTCCGGAGCTTTGTTCCCCGGTACCACCTTAAACTGTCCGACCGTCCCCAGATAGGCAGATCCCTCCGGGTCCCGTGCAAGAGGTCCCGGCAGCGCATCTTCAGAGCCGGAAGCCACAAGAGCAAAATTATCGGTAATGATCGATCCCCGGGCATCGGCACCGGTGTCAGCCGCCGCAGTTGATGCAAGGAAAAATGAAACAGCCATAAAACGCGCTGTTTTACGGAAAAATTCAGGCATAAAACCTCCCAACAGAAAATCTGAAATCGAAAAAGAACTGCAGGAAAACGTCGGTCGAACTCTGCGCCAAACCGGCACAATGCACATTCTCCCAATGATTACTAGAAGTTTAGCTACAGCAGCGGACAGGGGCAACAAAGGAGTGAAAAAGAGAGTTTAAACTTAGATCTACACGTAAATTAATAGTTCTGCCGCCGGCGGAAGCTGAGATCCGCAGGTTTGCAGTCTGTCACTGAAGAATAACAAATTTGTTGACAGCAGATGTTTTGATTATCAATAATTTAAGAGGACGGATTATTGTAAATTCTCAGTACAGTTCGTATAGGACAGCATAAATCGACAAGGAGCAAAGGGATATGGATATTTTTCCCATTCTGCATTTCAACTATACCCCTCCGGCCGGAGTTTCTGCTGAAAATAAAATGTCTTTTTCCGTGCTCAATGCAAGTCTGTCAATGGGTGGGTACCAGAGCAACACCGCCGGTATTACCAATGAAACCAAGATCTCGGCCATCAGTATAAACATGGAGTTCGGTGCCGGTCTGTATATCGGATACGACAATCAGTTCAACTGCTACAACCAGGCATGGCTTTCCAATCCTGCCGCCACCTACGAAAAGCTGTGGGCCAAAGATCTCGATCGCCTGCAGAAACCTCAGATTTCCAACATGACAGCCTCAAGCAAACTCGGAGTATCCTGCAACTATGCCACCGACTATGTAAACAAAAATGCGGTAATCTGCACCTACGGACGTGATCTGACCATAGAAAACACCGCTCCGAAAATGAGCCGCGGCAATATTATCATGAGCATTATCGGGGCCGCCAACATGGCACTGTCCACTGCGGTGGTTTCATATGCATTCGCCACCAGTATCGTACAGAATATCAAAATGTCGGAGATGAACAGTGATTTTGCCGCGCCGGAACCGGAAACATCCGGTCCCGTCAGTTCGTCACAGACCCGCAGTCTTAAGGTGATAATACCGCAGACCATGTATTTTCTTCCATCCGGAGGGACCAGACCTGCATACCGGATTAAATCACTGAACATGGACGATGTCAGAGCCACCGTCTACAGAATAAGTGCAGGAACAGCTCCCGCCGGAGGCTGTTTCCGCTATGCGGAGGATGTTACTTTTGCTCTGCTTGAAACCACCATGAAGCTTGAGGTTGAAATCAACGGTACCGTCTACAGCGGTGAAACCCCAATATCCGTACAGACCTCGCAGAAGGAGAATATGCCGGTGCTGGAGGATCTGACCTACCTGCGCCGAAACCGCCATTTCACTCTTCACAGTCCCTCCGGGGGATCTCTGGACGGCTCCCTGCCCTACCAGCTTCTTGCCGGCGGCACCACCCTGACGCTCCGTCAGTATTCAGATACACTGAACGGACTTATTGATGAAATGTCGGACGAATGTGCAAGGGAGAAGGATTTCCGGGGGCTTAAATTCATAAATTCCCCGGGAACGGACTGCAGCGGATTTACCGACAGTTTCAGGCTGAAAATCAGCAGCGCCTCCGGTGTACAGCTGGCGGCCGGAAAATCCGGAAACATACAGCTTCCGGGTTACAGAACCTGTACCGTAAACGGCAGAAACTTCGCAGTACTCCACGGGTGCCAGACCGATCCGGAGGACAGTCAGAATCCGTTTGTACTGCGGGAAATTGCCCGAGGCAGACCTTTCTCCGGCACTGATAAACGTAATGAAACATTTCTGCAGCTTTACAACACCGCCAACCGGCCTCTTACCGGAGGATCCGCATCAAACCAGGCAACCGCAGCTGAAGAATTCAGGTTCAATTTCTCCCACGGAGTTGAAAACAGTTCCGCCGACGGAATGCACTACGGGATCTGCACTCCGGCAAAGGTTGAACTCAAATGCAGCGATGATACCGGTAAATACACGCTGACTGTAACCCTGGACGAACCGGAGGACGGCGAGGAATGTACCGTTGAACTGAACGAGTTCAAGACGGTCACTTATAAGAAATCTGTCGGGAGCAAAGGCGGACACATGGTTGTGTCAAGATCAAAGGAACTGTCCTATCCTTCAGCGGTATACACCGCCGCCACACTCGATCTGCTGCTGGACCGTACCTTTGCACTGTTTGCAAACAATGCCTCCAACCAGGTTTCTGTCACAGGTTCCATGAAGTACCTTTACTTCTTTTTTACCCTGTTTTACGATGAGGCGGAGGATCAGCTCATTTTCAGGGAACTGCCGGTTCTGGATTATACCTCCTTCTATGAAGCCCTGAGTTCATACGGGAGAGACAATCCTGATTCAGGTAATCTGAAAGCCAGAAGCACAATACCGGTCACTGCTGCCCTGGGAACCGCAGTGGCGGCACCTGCAGCTCTGCTTGCCTCCCTCGGACTGGCTGAAATCATCCAGAACTGCATATCATCAGGAATAAACTATACCGCCAAAAAGAAGGGGATCATCTTCCAGGTGCTCGCCCGGGGCGATCGTAAACTGAGCATACATCCCGGCACCGGAGATGCCCAGAAAAACCGGGTGGAGCTTTCAAGTCAGGGAGATGATCAAACAAATTCCGCAGTAAAAATGGTGGCGGATCAGCTCAAACTCTCGGTCAAGGGGAGCAGTAAAAGCAGTATTACGGCATCATCCGGGAAAACCGTACTTCAGTGCGGTGAAAGTTCCGTAACTGTCAGCAGTTCGGGATTTGAAATCAAATCGGGTCAGACGGTAATGACTCTCGGAACCTCGGGTTTCGACGTATCATTCAACGGGATTACCAGAATGTCGATGAACGCAGATACAGCAAAATTCAACGATCAGAACCAGGAACAACAGGTTTTACAGGCATAGCGAGGTAGTGAAAATTGACCAATCTGCTTACACCCGGCGGGGTATCCACCAAATCCATGCAGGCCGAATTTTTCGGAGACTTTGTGCAGAATCTTCTTTCAGTGGATGTTTCTGTCAACTATCCGAGCTACAGCTACAACCTCGGATTTTCAGCCGCCAACCCGACCATTGAACTTGCTGTTTCAGATCTGTTTTCAGCAGGAGTGAAGTTTGAAACCGTCGCCGGCATATCCGGAGTCAATCTGCTCAGTCTTACCAAAAGCAGCAGATATATGCCTGCAAATGTGGAAAGTTCGGATCATTCGGTGAAACTTGCCTACAGAAACGGGGTTTTCGGAGCTGCCAAGGGATATACCCTCTACACCAAGAACAGCATGATCTTTGCATGCTTCAGCAAACTGCCGAACGTTCCGGCCGCAGCACATCCGGTACACAACTCAATAAAAATATGCCGTGAAAAAATAATCGATGATCACCGGCTGGCAATCACCTACAACAAATTCAAAAAAGACGTGGTTGGCTCCGTTGCCCTGAATAAACTCGCACCTCTGGCCACCGTGGTGGCTCTCGGCAAGAAAATCATGTCCAGGAGAGCCGCAGTCGATCTTCAGAATGATGTTTTGAAAGCGGCTGAAATACAGGGACAGTCGAATTTTACCGTTAAAACCACCAGGGACATAACAATCGAGGTTAAAAACGCAGACCGGCCCCTGATTTTTGCAGCCGGACTGAATAACACTCTCAAAGCATCTCCGGATACCACCTCCATTGCAAATGACTATGATGCAGCGATTGTTCTGAAAAACGGACAGAGTCTCATCAGCGCAGGCAGGGAGATCGAACTGAAAACCGGCAACGACACCGGGATCAAACTGTCAGCCCGGGATGGAGACGCAATCAGCATCACCACTGAAAACAACATAAAACTGTCCCTGACGGACAACAGTATAAAACTGGCGGCGGACGATGCCAACACCCTGACTTTCAGTGATTCAGCGGTTAAGGGAATGAACGACAGAATGGACTGCAGTAATATGCAGTTTAAATTCGCCGGCAACCGTTTCAATGCTGCCGGGGGCCACCTGGAAAGCGCTATATTCTGAGCGGTCCGGGACAGCAGAAACATACAGATGCAGACGGACTGTCTGCAGGAGATCTATTCATGACAGGTTCAAATTTCACAATTTCCGCCACCGCATGTGCACTACGCTGTACCAACGGAAAAACCATCCAGTTTGATTTTTCACTTGATCAGAAATTTTCCATGAATCTGATGCCGATCAAAATAGAATGCGGATTAACTACAGCATTGAACATAACCCCTGTTTTCAAAACCAGCTATTCACTGATGGCATCGACCATCTGCAAACACAATGCGGATTTTCTGATCTGTGAAAAAAAGCGTACTGAGCATCTTTTCTATACAGCCTGCAACGGAACAACACCCAAAGGTGTCACCGACGTAAATGAAAACAGAGAACTTACCGTGGCGGGAAAGAGATATATCGACTTTGTCTCCGGCAACACGACCTATGCTGCCAATAGCGCAAAGGTACTGGAAAAGGCGGCACCGGCACTGTCAGCGGTAGCAATGGCGGCCGGAGGCGCGGTTTCCGGGGCATGCGGCAATATCGGTGTCATCGGACTTGCCTCTGCCGTAGTTTCAACCCTGATGCCGCTTACCTCCTATATCGCCCCGGTCAAAAATTTCTTTTCTAAAAAAGATCAGCGGCAGAATCCGCTGATCAATGAAATGGAAAATCTCGACGGCAGGCACGACGATTTTGACATCGGCTCGTATACCGACGGAAACATGGATCTGGTTTACGGTTCCGTTTTTTCCGCCGGCAGCAGTGAAAACTCAATGAAGCTCGATCCGGTGAAATCGAACATCAGCATCGAGTCGGCCGACTCTCTGCATCTGGTTGCCGGCGGAAAAGATCTCATTTGCGTACAGAATGACTCCATCACCGTCAGAACTGCAGATGATCAGAGTATCACCATAACTCCGAAACAGATCACGGTTAAATCCGGGGAATTTACCGCCGTTGTGTCACCCGATGCGGTTAAACTGGGCGGCAACGTAACACTGAAGGCTGATTCCTACACCCTGTTTTCGCTGGATGTCGGCTCCAGAAAATCATTCAGCAAATGACCGTTCTGTTTTCCAGGGAACGGAACTTCCGCACCGTTCCACGGTTCACTTTTGTTCCGAATAGCATTAAAATACCGGTATTTTTCACAACCGTAAAACCACAATTTTTTATGAACAGAGATCTAAGTTATTTTGCCCGTGATCTGCAGGAGCTTGCCTCAGATCCGGATCTGATCAGATGGCTGACCGTACTTCCTAAACAGCTCGAAAAATTCATGCTCGAAAATGAACACGGTGATTTCGGCCGCTGGTTCAAGCACCTAGATAAAATCGCCAGATACCGTTCCTCCCACCGCAATTTCTCCTCCTATGTGGAAATAGGCCGTGACGATGAAATCAGCGAAGGACAGAAAAAGGATCTTGCAAATTCACTGATGCAGTACGCCCCGTGGCGCAAGGGTCCCTACCGTCTTTTCGGTATAGATCTCGAATCGGAATGGAGATCCGACAAGAAATGGGACCGTCTCATCAACAATATCGCACCTCTCAAGGGAAGAAGGATCCTTGATATCGGATGCGGCAACGGCTACCATCTGTGGAGAATGCTGAACGAGGAGGCGGCGCAGGTATGCGGCATCGATCCCTGCACCAACTATTTCTTCCAGTTCGCCGCAATCAGGACCATGATTGAAAATATTTCAGGAATTCATTTTTTCCCGCTGGCACTGCAGGATCTTCCTGACAGCAGAATGTTCGATACCGTATTTTCCATGGGTGTTATCTATCACCAGAAATCACCGATCGAGCACCTGGAAAAAATCAGAAAACTGCTGGTACCGGGCGGTCAGATGGTACTCGAAACCCTGTTTGTAACCGGAGACAGCAGTACCGTTCTCACTCCGGAGGATCGTTATGCACGGATGGGAAACATCTGGTTCATCCCTTCAATCGATGCACTGTCGCTGTGGCTCAGAAAAACCGGATTCCGTGATATCAAAGTACACAATACCGCGGTGACAGACAGTTCCGAACAGCACGCAACCGGCTGGAGCTGCACCGAATCCCTGGATGATTTTCTTGATCCGGAAAATCCGAAACTGACCGTAGAAGGCTACGAGGCTCCGCAAAGGGTGATTATCACGGCAGTAAGCCCGTAACCCTTTCGAATACTGCCGGTTCTGCCGCCGCCGGTCAAATCTGCGGCAGTCAGTCCCGGTTTTCCGCCGGACCGGCTTTCCTCTCAGAAAAAGAGATTGATCCCCAGCGCCAGCAGCGCCCCCTTGATCAGCAGGGATTTCGAAATTGTAATGCTGTCACTGTCCCGGTCCGTCGCAGATCTGATTACATCATGCAGTTCGCGGTCGGTCTCCTGAAGCAGACTTTCCTCTCTCTGTCCTGAAGTTCTGTAATCACTGCTGCGGTATGATGATGCGCCGGAACGGCTGGTGCTGTTGTTGTAACTGCTGTTGTTCATAGTCTTTCTCCTTTTCTGTTTTTTCCCGACTCTGTAACTGTCATTCTAATACACCGGCGGAACGGTGTTTTTTTCAACCATGGTTGAAAGCGTACATAAGTTCCGCCCCGTGAAAGAACATGATCCGAAATTTACAACATTAAAAGCAGCTGTAAAGTCAGCAAAATCATGTCCGATCTTTGAACAGTTTCCACTCACAGCTCTGCGGTTTCTATTCGAATGGAAAAGCTGCTTTAAACTTAAGCAGTTCAAAGAACTCCTGAAACGGAACAACTTTATTCCATTTACTGATCTCGCATTTATACGAAAGATCTCCCGAGGTAAGCAGGTACCTTTTCAGGTTTCCATCCTGTTCCAAACGTATACAGTAGCATCTGTAAAGAGCACTCAGATCCGGACTGCGGGTCCAGTCCATCAGGTACTGGTACAGCCGGTAGACATGTTCATAATTCTTACACTTATACCAGATATAGCAGGGATAAAAAATGCTGAGCGGTGATACTGCAGGTTTATCCTGGTCGCACTGACTCTTCCTAGATCCCTGGATAGTATTACTGTTCAGGAACGTTGCAGCAGTTCCGGTTACATCCGGTACATTCCGATCAGCTTCAATAAACAGTTCCTTCTGTCCCTGTCCTGAAGCACCGTAACCGCCGCTGATGAAAGAATTGGCTTCTAAACAGTTTCTGCTGATGTTCATAAACTTTCTCCTCTCTATATTCCCTACGTTGTAACCCTCATTCTAAAACTTAGGCGGAACCGTGTTTTTTCAACCATGGTTGAAAGCGTACATAACTTTCAGGATCTGCCGCGGTATAAACCTGCGGCAGTCAGCTCCGTTTCTCTGCAGTCCTGCCCACCTCTCAGAAAAACAGATTGATCCCAAGCGCCAGCAGCGCGCCCTTGATCAGCAGGGATTTCGAAATTGTAATGCTGTCACTGTCCCGGTCAGTCGCGGATTTGATCAGTTCATTCAGTTCCCGATCGGTCTCCTGAAGCAGGCCTTCCTCTCGCCGGCCAGATGAAGTGTAACCACTGCTGCGGTATGATGTAACTCCGGAACGGTCAGTGCGGTCGTTGTAATTACTGTTGTTCATAATCTTTCTCCTTTTCTGTTTTCCCCTACCCTACATTCATCATTGTAATGAATATCTGGAACTGTTTTTTTTCAACCATGGTTGAAAACAGAACAAACCGGGGAAAAAACAGAGCGGGACAAAACTGTATATAAAAACAGCATATCAGGGACAATCAGATTAAGTATTTCGAAAAGCTTCACAAACAAAGCCGATATTCCAACACAGATACGTCAAGATCGTATATCATTCGTGCATCTGATTTAATATTTTTGCTTAAGGATTTTGTCTATGGGTACCTATGCCAATATCGAGTTCAAGCTCCACAACGGATCATCCAGACTTTTTTTATCAGAACCGGGATATCCGAGCGTTACCGGGATCTGTCTCTCATCAGCAGACTTCTGGAAACGCAACAGCAGCGGTACGGTGGAGGCTCCAGATGAACAGGAGGTTTTCGACTACCTCGCAGATAATCTGTCAGTATCGGAAATATCTGTAAAAGATCCTGTAAGCAGCTATGACTACCACATAGATCTCACTGACTTTACAAAGTGCACCTTCGGACCGGTACCGAAAAACGGAGAACCGGTAAAAACATATCCTCTGATGGCACTGTGCGCATGCACGGACTGGAGATGCAACGATGATGTAATCAGCCTGATCAGCGATCTTTCAGGCAGTCGCAGTGAATGCAGCTGCGGACAGTTCCACCGCCCGGCCGCAGGGTTCCGTGATCTTGCGACAAGCACCACAGGCAATGCGAAGAATGACTACAGTTCAAATATTAAATGGGCGGTAAGATATTTTGAAATAGCAGAACTCGTCAGTTCCTGGTCGAAAGATCCCTCCACCAAGGTAGGCGCGATAATTGTCGGAGACAAGGGACAGATTATAGCCCAGGGATACAACGGTTTCCCGCGCGGCGTTGAAGATCTGGAGGAACGCTACAATCACCGCGAAACAAAGTACAAATTTGTGGTGCACGCTGAAATGAACGCAATACTCAATGCACTGTACAACGGCTCATCCGTGGTGGGGGCATCAATCTACATCCACAACCTGCCGGTGTGTCAGGAATGTGCCAAGGCAATCATCCAGTCAGGTATCTCCAAAGTATTCATTGATACAGAAATCGAAGGTAAATGGCTTGATGCATGGCAGTTCTCAAAGGTAATGTTCAGGGAGGCAGGTGTTCAGGTATATCTGCTGAGTGAAGACAGAACCAGACTGATCCAACTGGATTAATACCGCTAATTTCTTTGGGATTTATTTCAGACCGCATTGTTTGCTTCGCCTGCGAGAAAACTTCAGGCTGATCGGCAAGGTTTTCTCCCCTCAATCGGCAAACTTCAGGATGAATCGGCAAGATTTTCTCCCTCAATCGGCAAAACTCAGGATGAATCGGCAAGGTTTTCTACCTCAATCGGCAAACTCTAGGCTGAACCGGCAAGGTTTTCTACCTCAATCGGCAACTTCAGGATGAATCGGCAAGGTTTTCTACCTCAATCGGCAAACTTCAGGATGAATCGGCAAGGTTTTCTCCCCTCAATCGGCAAACTCTAGGCTGAACCGGCAAGGTTTTCTCCCTCAATCGGCAAAACTCAGGATGAATCGGCTACTTTTGTTACGACTGTATCGACATTAGAACTAGACGAAATCTTTACAACGGTTCTCAATATGAAGTCACTGCAGTCATAAACAGGAGCAGGAACACCCATTGATTCAAGTTCCCTGCATACTTGTTTCACACCCTCACCCAACTCATTTACATATCCGAAATTCCTTAAAAACGAGGCTATTCTTGGATTTCTAGAAAAACGTGTATGAAGTATATTTTCAAGCTCAACAATTCCATTATGAGTCCCGGGGCTTAGAATTTCTATTCTATTGTCAAACATTCTGATATTAATTTCAAAACCATTTATCCTGTAATCCCTATGAACCACAGCATTTACCACGAGTTCGGTACATACAAGACTGCAGAATTCCTTTCCTGTTACAACCGTTCCATCCAATCTGTAAAATTTTTTTTCTTCGAACAGCGCACTGATAAATGAAAACGACTTCTCTACCTGTTCGAGGATCCTTCCTTCAAAAGTAACATCACAGATTACGTTCTGATTATCTCCGGGGAGGTCTGTATTACCGCCGTAACGGATAAAACGGACAGATGCTTTCGGAAAAAACGACTGCGGATTTTTTCCGAAAAGTAAAATTGCAGCTACAGAGACATGATCGCAACCATCTTCTACCGTTACGAAACACTCATTCTCACGTAAATACTGTTCCGGGGTTTTCCGGTACCCCAGGGTCCGGCAGTATGAAGCTACAAATTGCAGATCAAGATCAGCGATGGTAGCACCGGCTACCGGCTCATCCTCGTAACTTCTGACACCTTTGGATTGGATCAATTTCAATCGTTCATTGAAATCAAGCTTTTTGGTTATTGAGCCGGTTCGTACGAAAACATCATCATTATGATCCGAATGAATCTGAGTACTTGCATCAATATGCATAAGAAGGATCTGATCAGGCTTACCTTCCGAATTGGTACACCCGACAAGCTCTGTACGGACAGGAACTGCAGGAAAACAGAAATCTGTCGGGATTCTGAGAATTTTATTGAGCCGTTCACTATGACTGTTGACACCTTCGACAAGATGATCACTGTCAGAAATTCCTACCGCAACTGTACCCCCGCCCGCATTGGCAAATGCACAGACTGTTGCGGACAATTCAGCGAGGCTGACTTGAATGCTTTTTCGATCAAAATTATGATTTTCCGGCATAGCCAGGATCTTTTCTATAGTCATCATCCGTTAAAACATCCACCATTCATCTGTCAGTAAAATTGTAGCATAGGGAACTGGCGAAAAATGCGTTGCCAATGCAGTTTTCACTGCAGGAAATAAAACAGTTCGGCCAACAATCTTAAAAAATGTTAATTTTTAATTGAAAAATTACTGCGATCCGGCTATTAATAAGCAAGCCTGATTGCGGTTTGCCTCCGGCATGTAAAATTCCCGGAACATACAGACACCGAGCAGTCAGTCTGAAGTTTATCCTGCAGGAACGGTTCATCCGTAGGATTAAGGAATTTCGAATGACAAAATTATTTTTTACAGCCATTGCCGCGGCATGTCTGACATGCGGCTGTATGAGCGATCGCGGAATTACAGACGAACAGTACAGAAATCTTGATGCCAAACTGGATCATATCAATGCCGTAATGAACAGCCGCCAGGACAGCGGTGACTCCCTGGGTGCTACTTCACAGGCACTGATTGAAAAAGCCGAAAAACTTGAAAAGGATCATCAGGCTCTCCTTGCACGAATCAAACAGCTCAGTGATTCTAATGATAAACTGTCCCGGAAACTGAACGGTCTCGGCACCACGGATGCCGGCAGTACAGAAAACGCCGGAACTCAGTCACAGGAAAAAGACGTGGTTTACGATACACAAGAAAATGAAGCCGCCACAGTGGACGACAAGGCGATTGTCGGTGCTGCTGAATGGGTGGTTCTGGAAGACTATAAAATTGCCATCAACGGTCGTATTGATACCGGTGCTGCAACCACCAGTATCAACGCTCTCAATATCGAGGAATTCGAACGTGACGGAAAGAAATGGGTTAAATTTGATCTTCCGGATGCCAACGGCAATCCTCATAAAATCGAAGCAAAATTTGAAGGCTACGATAATATAATCCAGTCATCAATGCAGGGTTCCGGCGGTAAAATGACCAGAACCTATATCAGCATCAAAATCAGGATCGGCAATATCTGCAAAAATGCAATACTCAACCTGGCCAACCGTTCACACATGACCTATCCTATTCTGATCGGTCGTGAATTCCTTAAGGACTACGCTGTGGTCGATGTAGGTCGCAAATATGTCCACAAGAAACCTAAAGCCGACGTGTATATTGATGTTCTCAAGGACGTTTCAAAGACAGAAAAAGATTATTCAAAGAAAAAATAGGATCTGAAATTTCCTGTCAGTTTCTAAAAAGGCACCAGCTGGTGCCTTTTTACATATTTGCATTATGCAGCAGTATTCCCGGTATTTTCATATAACCGGCAGGTTCCGGTAAAAATTGATAAAGATCACAAAAAATACTAATAGCTTTGTCTCTTTTTAGGTATAATAGCGAAAAAAAATAAGCTCGGCAGTAAGGACCGTATTACTATGATGTCACGCAAGTTATTTTATTTTATCGTGAGCCTGTTAATCCTTCTCGGAACCGCTCTGATGTTATACCGTCATATTGTCTTTGAAGTTCCGTGGTATCCGAATGAACAGCGTGAAAGCTGGCAGATCGAAGCAAAACTGATGTTCTATGCCAACAATGAAAACAAACCGGTTACACTCAATTTCTCCATTCCGAAGAATCAGGACGGATACACCATACTGTCCGAAACCGCAGCAAGTCCGAACTACGGTGTAAGTTTTTACGAAGAAAACAATCAGGGGAAGGCCAAATACACCACCCGTGTTGCCGAGGGTAAACAGGAGCTGTTCTACACCGTCAAAGTTCTCAAAGATCCGAAAAGCAGAGACACTGCTGTAACAGTACCGGCAATTACTCTTGACGATGATGATGAAGTAAACGCCGCCGCCAAAAACGATATCATAAACACAGCAAAGGAACGTTCCGCTGACAATTACACCCAGGCTCTGGAAATTTTCAAAATTGTAAATTCAGAATACCAGAATGCCCAGCTGCTGCTGAAAAATACTGAAAAAACCTATCTGCTGGCAGATCTGCTCAAACGCTCCGGCATTCCTACCAGAATCGTTCATGCACTGGTGCTGGAGGATAAAAGAAGACGCCAGCCGCTGACCGACTATCTGCAGATTTTTGACGGAAACGACTTCAAATACATGAATCCGGAAACAGGCGCATTCGGAAAACCTGACAACCTGCTGCTGTGGGAATACAACGATCAGCCGATAATTGATCTTTCCGGCGGACGCAAGGCCAAGGTATCCTTCTCCATGATGAAAAAGGATATTCCTGTTGAAAACGCCCGCAGAGAGAAATTCGCCGGAACATCTCTCATCAATTTCTCACTCGACCTTCTGCCGATTGAGGAACAGTCGATATTCAGCTCCATTCTGCTGCTGCCTGTAGGTGTTCTTGTGGTTGTGTTCCTGAGAATACTGGTGGGGATCAAAACATCAGGTACCTTTATGCCGGTTCTGATTGCCATGGCATTCATGAAAACCCATCTGCTGGTTGGTGTTGTCGGACTGCTTACCATTGTAAGCATCGGTCTTCTGATCAGATTCTATCTTTCAAGACTCAACCTGCTGCTGGTTGCAAGAATATCCACCGTTATTATCACGGTTATCGGAATTATTACCTTCCTGACTGTTATAACCTACCAGTTCGGGATCAGCGAAGGTATGAAAATCACCTTCTTCCCGATGATTATTCTGTCATGGACCATCGAAAGAATGTCCATTCTGTGGGAGGAGGAAGGAGCAAAACAGGTATTCGTCCAGGGCGGAGGATCTCTGCTGGTTGCAATCATCGCCTATCTGGCCATGAGCAGCACCTTTGTCGAGCATCTTACCTTCAATTTCCTCGGTCTGCAGCTGATTATCGTGGCCGTGGTACTGCTGCTCGGAAACTACACCGGATACCGTCTGTCAGAGCTCAAACGTTTCAAGCCGCTGGTTGACGAGATGGAACACAACAGGTAGGAGCCGGGGGGAAATTAAAATGCTGCTGGATTTTATTAAAAAATATACCTCGCCGTTCAAACTTTCCCGCATAGGTATCATGGGAATGAATATGCGCAACTGCCGCTACATCAGCCCGTACAATCCGCGCAACCTCTACCCGCTTGTAGACAACAAGGTTCTGACCAAGAAAATTGCGCAGAAGGCAGGAGTTAATGTTCCAAAACTGATCGGCACCATCGGCCATCAGTATGAGGTTTCAAATATCCTCGCCATGGTAAAGGATCGCAAGGAATTCTGCATCAAACCTGCACAGGGTTCGGGAGGAAAAGGTATTCTGGTAATTGTCGATCATCAGGGAGACAAATTTATCAAACCGAACAAGCAGGAACTGGAAATCCTGGATATAGAGCGCCACATCTCCAATATTCTGGCAGGCCTGTTCTCCCTTGGAGGAAAACTGGATACTGCGCTGATTGAGGAACTGATCCACTTTGATAACGTATTCGACGGATACTCCTATGAGGGCGTGCCTGATTCACGTGTAATAGTATTCAAAGGATTCCCGGTGATGTCCATGATGAGACTTTCAACAGCTGAATCTGACGGCAAGGCAAATCTGCATCAGGGTGCCGTCGGTGTAGGCCTGTGTCTTAGAACCGGACGTGCAGTGCGTGCCGTGCAGTTCAACAATCCTATCGAAATCCATCCGGATACCGGGAAAAATCTGCTGGAACTAAAAATTCCGCACTGGGACGAAGTTATGAAACTTGCCGCATCCTGCTATGAGATGTCAGGGTTGGGCTATATCGGAACAGATATCGTGCTTGATCGAGACAAAGGTCCGATGCTGCTTGAGCTGAATGCCCGTCCGGGACTGGCAATACAGATTGCCAATGCTACAGGTCTGCTGCCGCGTCTGCGTCAGATTGAGAAGCTGCTTAAGGATGATCCGCGCATGAGTGTTGAAGAGCGCGTTGAATATTCCCAGAAGCATTTCGGCGTATACGATAAATAAGATTAAAAAATAAAACACAACCAACCTGCCGCCGCAGAAATGCGGCGGATCCCCCCAAAAAAATTTCTGATGACGTTACTCTGACGTAATTCCCGATCAACAGTTCTATCCAAAGCTGATCAATAGATTTTTTCCTTTTAGCTATCTATCGGGTAAAAATACAGTCCGGTACCATTTCCTGATTCTGACTGTGCCTGAAAATACAGATTTTGCGGTATTTTGCTATTTTAAAAATGCGAATTTTGCGGTATTTTACCATTTTAAAAATGCGAATTTTGCGGTATTTTACCGTTTTAAAAATGCGAATTTTGCGGTATTTTGCCGTTTTAAAAATGCGAATTTTGCGGTATTTTGCTGTTTTAAAAATGCGAATTTTGCGGTATTTTGCCGTTTTAAAAATGCTAATTTTGCGGTATTTTGAACAAAGATTATTCAAAATCATTATTTTCCAGATAATCACTATCATCATAAGTATTCAAAAGATAAGCCCCGCACGAAGGGCAAACGATATTTGATACCTGTGATGCCACCGTTATGTGATAAGTCCACCATAATCCATTTTTATATAATTTTTTTCTCGAACAGTTATAGCACGATGTATTAATTGAGCGTAATCCGCAATCATTGCAAGTAAGAATATATTTCTCGCGATCAGCTTCAGTAAATTTTAATTCTTTTTTAATATTGTGAGAGCCGCAGCTTATACAAATAATATTTCTATGTTCGATGATTTTTGCCTGTTCAACGATTACCCTTAAATTCTGCTGCAAATTATTATAGTTATGTAATAGTCCTCTTCTTTTCAACAAATATGAATTCATTTTTTGAAAACTGCGATTATACCTTGCGTCATCCGGAAGCCAACGCGAATTCTGCTCCATAAAGCTATCAATCAAAATTTCTTCATTCGAACGCAAATATGAATTCTGTTGTAAAAAGCAACCAATCAGTCTTTGAAGATTATCTATAGATGTCGATAAAGGAATTAGCAATATGTGTCCTTTCATATGATTTAAATCTTTTTCCCCGCCATAACTGCAGAATCTGCCCCAGGAAAGAGGAGAAAATGATATTAACTTCTTTCTGTCGTTATTCATTGCCGTTTTAGATGAATGTAAAATAAAAACAGGGCACTGACCTTCAACACTATAATTTTTGGTTACAAATAAAGTTTCAATATCTTTTTCAATTTGCTTATTTGAAATATTTCCTCTGAATTTTGCATCCATAACCAGATATTTTTCATCATCTTTTTTTTCGCTTTTAAGATGGAGAATAAAATCAGGTCTTTTGTTTGATTGGAGTGGATACTGATAACATAAGCGAATTGCGATTGGCTTATGCTCATATTCATGTTCAAAATTAAAAGCAATACGCTGATTTTTGCCTTTGCTCAAAATGATATCTATCAACTTTTGAATCCAATTGTTATCTTTTATAGAAAATTTCAATTTTGCGACAAGCACTTTAATTATTGAAATAAGACACCAGTATTCATAAATTTCATTAATTTTAATAACTCCAATTTTTTCAATTTGTTCCATCTGATAAATGATATTATCGTTGATTCCACCTCGCCGCGTCGTTATCTCCTTGTATATACTGTATAAATTGCGATACCTGGTATCAGCTACAAAATGAATAGATTGAGGAAAGCGATCTTGAATGCCTATGTTCATTTTATTAAATCGATCACTTATTTTTTTTGCTTTCACAAGTAAAGACTTTATTTTCTTTTGCTTATTTAAATATTCCTTATATTCTTTTCGTAATAATTTCAAATTTGCATCAGATTTGCGGATTTCATTTTCGATAAATTTCAGATCCTCTTGATTTAGATTTATTTCAGGATTTTTGATTTTTTTCAATAAGTTGAGAGTCTTAGAACTAATTGTTACTGAGGAAATATCACAGAAACTAATCTTCAGACCAATTGTATTATTTTGAGAGCAATAGTCGTCATAGTGATAATTCGCACATATGGTAAATTCAAAATCACTAAAATCATTTTCTTTTAAGCTGAGAAACCAATTATCAGGTAAAACAAGAAAGGTATATTTGTAGCGTGGTCTAATATTCAGCCCATCTACTACACAAAACCTCATTTTTCCACCAGTATTTCCCCATATTTTATTAATTTTTATTTTTAATATACTACCAGGAACTCCAATCACACTGTCACACAACTGCGATTCCAATTTTTTTATTTTTGCTTGAAGTTCGTCAATCTGGTTATCTAAAACATCTTTATTCAATGAAAAAATACCTTTTTTATAGTAGTTTATTTTATCTATTTCCGCTTGAGCGTAAACATGTTGTAAATAATACTTATGCCGATCTGTAATTTTCAGATAAATATTCATTAAATATATGACTCTGTTTAGACAAAAATGAAGATATCGATTTGAAACAGTATCATGACTGACGGTAAATCCCCTCGAAGGTAACAATTGATTTAAAGGATTCTTTACTAATGCAATAAATGTATCTTTCGTAGCTTTAACTTTATTTTTCGGAACCTTATCCGTTATTTCAATGAGTTTTTTATCAGGAATCTTTAATAATTTATCTAATCCGTTCAGAAATTTTTCTATAAGCAAACAATCCTCATTGAGAGACACACAAAAATTACTGTTATGTGTTACAGAAGTTGACGTTATACTGTCTTTATCAATAAGCAATTGCCATAGTTCGCTCTTAAAATCATCCAAAATTTTTTGTAAATCTTCATACGAAAAATTACTTGCTTCGTTTGTTAATACAAGCTTTGCTTCACCGATATAAATATTAATAATACCAATCCGGTTAAATGCATCCGTATCGTATCGATTTTTATCAGCTTTCCAAGCAGACGCAATAATCCACCAGACACCATCGTTTGGCGTACTCACAGGTTCTAGATTCAAATGTTTACCAGATTCAAGTTCAACAAAAGGAATGACATTAGTTTTATCTAATAATTTAATCCCGACGTATGCCATTTCATTATTCAATATTCGAATATAAGCAAGTGTATTGGCATAATATTCACTGTCATTCTTGTCTACTTCTATGCATCGATCTGATTTTTCTATTGAAATCACTCTCGAATTGTTATCCCAAACAGGATGAATATATCGCAATTCGAAATCACTCATTATTTAATCCAGTAATTAATTTGATTATTACCATGCTGAGCCATATGTATTACTCTGTCTAATTCGGAAATACAGGTTATATTGCTGTTATCACCTGGCAGTTCCTCTTTGAGATAGTTAGAAATATCACCTAAAATATCTATTTTCGTTTTGGAATCACTGTTGCAAGCCGGTTCAGACCCATCAAACAATAATCTAGGGAATACTTTTTGCAACAAAATATTATTGAATATGACATCATCATCAGTTTCTCCAAATTTTTTCATACTTCTGGAATAAAGAATTGCCTGATTTACAACTCTAGCTCCGAAACTTATTCCAATGTCTCTCATTCTTTGTGATAGTTTGACCAGTCTTGCAACAATTTTCTCGTTATCACCCTCTAAAATATAATTCGGATACGGAACTTTATGTTCAAAAAAAGTACCTGGATTAATATTTGTAACTAATTCTTTTGCTTCTACAATCTCGTTCTCTATCTCCTCTTTAGTAATAAATAACGGATTTTCAAATTTAATGATATGCACACGATCTATAATTTTAGGAGATAAGTAATAAGTGGTATCATCAACATTTATTGTACCTATAAACCGTATATTGGAAGGTATAGATATTGAAGATCGATATTTTAAATTTGTTTTCAATTTTAAAATTTTTTCTTTCAAATCATTATCACCAATTTCACTGATAATAAGATCAACGTCAACATCCGAAACAGATAATTTATTGCTATCAATATTATGATCTGAAAGAATTTTTTTAACCTGCTCATTATTAATTAATGAATCAAATAATTCTGATAATTCATTTGAAAGGATTTTTTCTTCGTTACTGGAATAAAGTTCTATCGATACATTATCATTTCTTTCCTCCAGCTTACTTAAAAAATCAGCAAAATAATACTCCACCCGTGCTAAATTCATTTCATCCAGGCATATAAGATACAATTTATCAGAATGATCACATGCTTCTATAATCGCATCTAAAAACGGGGTAGATATATACCTTTTTTCAATTGGATTATAGAACCCAAGAAGATCTTCAGAACTGGTCCAGTTTGGCTTGACGGGAATTATCTTTGCCACCCCACCGGTTGCTTCAGCCATTCTTTTTACTAAATTAGTTTTTCCAATTCCTGAATCACCGGCAAATAAAATCAAATCATGTGTATTTAACAACGCACAGAAATTTCGAATTAAACTTTTTTTGTAAAAAGCTCCGTGGCTAAACAGAAATGAGTGAAAAAAATTAATAGCATCCTCGTAGGAACCTGAAAATAGAGAATCAGAATTAATCTGAACAGAATCACCCAAAATATGTTTTACTGTTTCCTTATCAAGCAATCCGAGTGAAGTTAGCAGATTAATTTTATTTATGGAACCATAAACTAAATTCTTTACTTCAAGAACTGTATTGTTAACTTTATTTACAATACTGTCACGTTCTGAAGAAATTTTATCAATCTCTGACTGTAATAAATTTTTTGATTCGTTTAATTTTTCAAGACTGCTTTCGATGTTCTCAAGACTTTTTTGTTTTGACTCCAAATCTGTTTTAGTTTGCATCAGTTCATCTGTTTTTGACGTTAGCTCTTCTTCAAGATTACTGATTTGATCTTTAAGATCTTCTTTCTTTTTATTACAATTTTCCTCCAAAGCAGAAAACTCAGATTTATGTTTTTCTAATAACTTTTGTTTTTTTTCGTCAACATTAATTATTTCTTCATATTTTTTCTCAATAATCCAATCTTCAAGGAGAACTTCATTGTCAATTTTTTTTGTCAAAGCATTCAGCAATTCTTTTGGTATTTTTTGAAGTTTATTTAAATCACCAACATCAACATTGATAAGAAAGGATGTTCCTCTTTTATCCTGTTCGTATTGCGGAGCAAATTCAAAAGAATCAAGCTTTATACTAACAAAATCTCCCACAGACAAATTACAACTTTTAAGCTTATCTTGAATATCTACGCCTATAAATATGGTAAACGACATTGAAGAATCAGGAAAGGAAATCGGGTTACCATCTGAGTTGCACACATGCTCAATAAAAAAGACATCCTTCTTACCGTCACTGCTTCTCTTCTTACTATTAAGCTGGCCTAGTAGTTCAAACTGAGAGTCATCAGGAACTTTCCAAAACTCATGAAGATATGCATTTTTTTCTTCATCTGTCTTATCTGCAAAATTTATATTTTCTACTTGCCCAACCATTTTCTAGTAATCCTAAATCCGTGATATATACATATTAGCAATAACTTAAAATAATGTAAGACCGTAACTTTAATTTTGTACATCGGATCTCACTGATAGAAGCTTTGTAAAAGCATATCTGCATATCATATTTTTAGCGCTGAACCAAACTCTATATAACTGCACAAATATCCGTCTAACCAATCATTCTAAAACTTATCCCAAAGGTCGCTCTATTACGCATACAATATCCACTTACTATCTATAATGACCCGATCACGGAATGATCTGAAACAATTACCAATAAGAGGAAACAAATATGAAACAGACTTCAGAAAAATCAGAAGTTCCGGCAGCAGAACTTCAGACCGGGGATGAAAAGAACAGAGAACAGACTGGAGCAAAAAAATCCGGAACACGGGTTAAGAATATCTATTCCCGCCCGTCAGTAAAATTCAGCTTCACCCTGAGCACCCATGAAAGCCAGCTGATCTTCCGTCACACCATCAGAAAGATCAACCGTCTGCTTTATGAAATTGACGTTCTATATTCCCGAAAAATTAAGGATCAGCAGCTGTTGTCACAGATGCGCCAGAATATCGAAAATCATTTTACGGAAGTTGAAAGGAAAATTGCCGCCGATACCGATAAACTCAACGCCAGACTGGTTGAGGAAGGGTTCAGCCCTGACAGTCCTGAATATACGGGAAAGATAGAACTTGAAGTATCAATCAATACTCCGCTAATGAAACGATTTACAGATCTCCTGATCGCAACCGATCATCTGATCATGCTCGCCGACAGCTGCTGGCTTCACGGTCTGACCGACAGCTCGGTTCATGAAAAAGAAAACTACGCCAGACAGCACCTGGTCCTGCAGCTGTATTCGCTGATAATAGTAAGCTGTGAAGAAATATCAGCAAAAATACCTCATCAGGAGCAGAAAAAAGAAAAAGAAAATGAAAAGGCAGACAAGAAGTAATTCAAGCCTGCAAAGATCAGTCAGGATCGGATAATCGTTCCTGACTGCAAGAAATAACTATACAGCTGTCTGTACCGACCTTTCCTCAAAAGGAATAAGTCTGTTTTTTGAAATTTCAAGGAAGGCCTGATTGTTATCTATACCGACAAACATTCTTCCACGTGACAATGCTGCTACACCGGTAGTTGAACTGCCGGTAAAAGGATCTACAATCAGATCACCGGGCTGGGAGGCGGCATCAATTATTCTCTCCAGCAGATAGAGAGGTTTCTGGGTCGGATGCTTGCCGAATACCTTCTCCCTCGGTGGAGTAAGTCCGCCGGCCCACACATCCTTCATCTGCTTGCCTTCATTCTGCTCCTTCATCAGCTTATAGTTGAAATAATACGGAACCCCGTTGTCAATGGTTGCCCATATTACCGTCTCGGTACTGTGAGTAAAGCATTTGCAGGCAAGATTAGGCGGAGGATTCTTCTTCTGCCAGGTTATGTTATTGATAATCTTGAAACCCTCCTCCTCGAGGATTGAGCCGATAATATAGATATTATGAAGAGTTCCGCTGATCCACAGGGTTCCTGAAGGTTTAAGAATTCTCTTGCACAGGTTGATCCACTTACGGTTGAATTCAACCTTCTGCTCAAAGGAAACAAACTGATCCCAGTCTCCCTTATCAACCGAAACCATCTTTCCGCCCTGACAGGTAACACCACCGGTACTCAGAAAGTATGGAGGATCTGCAAAAACCAAATCCACAGACTCCGGTTTCATGGAAGCCAGAATTTCAAACGAATCACCAAGATACAGAGCGGCGTTCTTAGTGCTGTAGAAACTTGCAGGAGCTTTAGTCTCAAAAATTCTCTTCATACGTAAATCCGGGACCTAATCAGTTGGTTTCATTATAAAGTTCAAGGTCGGATTCAGCCTCATTCCATGCTTTGTCAGCCTTGGCATCGTCATTTCTGAGCTGATCAAGATAGGCCAGGTACTTCTCATCAATATCATTGGTGATGTAGTGACCGGTGAAAATAGAATCCTCAAATTCGGTAAGAGCAGGATTTTCCTCTCTTACTGCCGCTTTAAGATCATCCAGTCCCTGATATACCAGACCGTCGGCACCGATCAGATCGCAGATTTCCTGGTTGGTCTTGCCGTAGGCAATCAGTTCACGGCTGGTAGCCATATCGATACCGTATACATTCGGATATCTCACCTCCGGGGCTGCAGAGGCAAAATATACCTTTCTTGCACCTGCTTCACGGGCAAGATCGATAATCTGGCCGCTGGTGGTACCGCGAACGATGGAGTCATCAACCAGCAGAACATTCTTGTCCTTGAATTCCGACTTGATGGCGTTAAGTTTATTGCGTACAGATTTTTTACGCTGTTTCTGACCAGGCATAATAAAGGTACGGCCGATATAACGGTTCTTTACAAAGCCCTGACGGTACTGAATTCCGAGATATTTTGCAATTTCAAGAGCGATATCGCAGGAGGTTTCAGGGATCGGGATAATCACATCAATATCAGCACCGGCAAGCTCCTTCTGGATCTTGGCGCCGAGTCTGCGTCCCATGTTAACTCTTGAAGCATATACCGATACATCATTGATATATGAATCAGGACGGGCAAAATAAACGTATTCAAAAATGCACGGACAGAGTTTTGCGTTTTCACAGCACTGCTGGCTGTAGAATCTGCCGTCTTCAGTTATGTAGAGAGCTTCACCGGGACGTACATCACGCTCCAGTTTGAAACCTAGAATATCCAGGGCCACACTTTCAGATGCAACCATGTATTCGGTCTTGCCTTCCTCGTTTACACGTGAACCGTAAACCAGAGGTCGGATCCCGTTAGGATCGCGAAAAGCCACAATACCGCCGCCGATAATCAGTGCCAGCACTGCGTAACCGCCTCTGATCTGTGAGTTTACTGATGACACAGCACGGAAAACATCCTCAGCCTCAAGTGAAGGTTTGTCCACAGTTTTCTCGAGTTCATAGGCAAGCACATTAAGCAGCAGTTCAGAATCTGAACTGGTATTAATATGTCTTCTGGTAACCTTGAGATGACGCTCTCTGAGTTCCTTGGCATTGGTCAGGTTGCCGTTATGGGCAAGGGCAATACCGTACGGAGAGTTTACATAGAAAGGCTGTGCTTCGGCAGCACTGGATGATCCGGCGGTCGGATAACGCACATGGGCAATACCGATGCTGCCCTGCAGTCTGTGCATATGCTTTGTTTCAAACACATCCTTTACGAGGCCGTTGGCCTTTCTCTGACGGAACTTGCCGTTAGAAATGGTTACGATACCGGCCGCATCCTGGCCTCTGTGCTGAAGCACAGTCAGAGCATCATACAAAGACTGGTTTACCGGAGTTGTTCCGACGATTCCCGCTATTCCACACATAATAACACCTATAGCTTGCTATATATTTAAAATTTTTTCTGTCCAGGCTGAACCTGAAAATATGCAGCGCACCGTACTGAGCAGACAGGCGCACCACTTGATAATTTATTCGATCTTCTGAGGTTCCGACTCGGTAACACTTCTGATCATTTCCTGCTCATGTTCAGTCAGAGGCTGATTCTGCACATCGGAAGGGTTGATCAGCTGTGAAGGATCTGCAGCAGACTGTCCCGCAGGGGATGAAAGCTGCTCGGTTATTCCGTTCACCACACCGGTGAAATCAATCTTGTCGAAGAACCACACCACAATCTTGTCGCATTCCGGGATCAGATAAGAATCCGCCCAGATCGGCATCTTCTGCACGAAAGTGAAAAGACCGAGAGTGAACGCCATCTTGCAGATTGCGTATCCCAGACATACCACCATCACGCCGCGCAAAGCACCGAAAAAAAGACCGAGGATGCGATCGGTTAGATTGATCGAGCCGCTGGTCTTGCGCAAGATTCTGATCAACACCTCGATCAGAATGGTTGAGAGTACGATGGTCACAAAGAACAGAGAGAGAATTGCCACCGGAATTCTCACATTTTCCGGCAGACTGCTCATCATGTCGGATTTTGCCAGACTCTCATAAAAAAGCTTGGCAACGGTAAAGGATGCAAACCATTTAATCAGTGACAGACATTCCTTTACGAAGCCGTAAAACAGACTGAGTGTCATGGAGAGCAGAATCACTCCGATAATAACCCAGTCAAGTGTATTAAAATTTACTTCCATTGAGAAATCCCGCTTACCTGATAGAAGTTAATCCGTTCATATAAGGAACCAGAACATCAGGCACAGTAATGCTTCCGTCTGCCTGCTGATAGTTCTCCATTACGGCAACCAGGGTTCTGCCCACAGCAAGACCTGAACCGTTCAGAGTGTGTACAAGTTCATTCTTACCCTTGGCAACTTTCACACGGGCCTGCATTCTTCTTGCCTGGAAATCAAGGCAGTTGGAGCATGAAGAAATCTCACGGTAGGTATTCTGGGCAGGGATCCACACTTCAAGATCATAGGTCTTGGCTGATGAGAAGCCCATATCTCCGGTACTCAGGGTAATCACACGGTACGGAAGTCCGAGTTTCTGAAGGATATCCTCGGCATCGTGAACCAGACTCTCCAGAGCCTCCCATGATTTACCTGGTTCAACAATCTGAACCATCTCCACCTTGTCGAACTGGTGCATGCGGATCAGACCGCGGGTGTCACGTCCGGCAGAACCGGCTTCAGATCTGAAGCATGGAGTATGAGCGGTAATCTTGATCGGAAGATCCTTAGGATCCAGCACGGTGTTCGCAACCAGATTGGTCAGCGGAACTTCAGCGGTCGGGATCAGGGAATAGCGTTTGGTCTGTCCGTCAAGTTCGCAGGTACCGTCAAGATTGGTATGGAACAGATCCTCTTCAAATTTAGGCAGCTGACCGGTACCCTGCAGTGTCTTTGAATTTACAAGATACGGTACGTAGCATTCGGTATAGCCGTGCTCCTGGGTATGAACATCCAGCATGAACTGGGCAAGCGCGCGGTGCAGACGGGCAATCTGGCTCTTCATCACTACAAAACGTGCACCGGTGATATCACGGGCCTTGTCAAAATCAAGCTGCGGACCTGCATTGGCGGTCTTGATCCCTTCACCCAGGGCAACATGATCCTTTACCGGGAAATCAAATTCTCTAGGAGTACCCCAGCGTCTTACCTCAACGTTGAAGGTATCATCCTTTCCTACAGGAACAGACTGATCCGGCAGATTAGGAACGGTAAGGGCGATTTTTTCAATTTCGGCAAGAACCGCATCCTGCTGAGCCTTGATTTCATCGAGTTCTTTTCCGAGTTCACCCACGGATGCCATGATTGCGCTGACATCCTCGCCTTTCTTCTTTGCTTCACCGATGGATTTTGATACCGCATTTCTTTTTGCCTGGAGATCCTGTGTTCTGATCTGCAGTTCCTTGCGGCGGTTTTCAAGAGATTTCAGAGTTTCAACATCAAGTGTGTAGTTGCGTGTAGCCAGTCTTGCGGCAGCTTCCTCAAGATCGGTTCTTAAATATTTAGGGTCTAACATATATCCAGCTAATTTCTTATAAACAGTTATACTTTTAAGTAAAAATCACTGCCGCTATTTTACCAAATCACAGCATATATTTACACTCTAAAAAACAAAATAAAAAAGATCGGGTGCCGGTCACCGGTGAGTCTCCGGGAGCGGCACCCGCATAAATACCTGCCTGTCATTTCAGGCATTTTTTACCAGTGAAAAAAGCGCTCTGTATTTGCAGTACCCTATTCCATCTGGTTGAGACGTTCGGAAATCTGATCAAACTCGGTATTTAGAGAAGTTGCATATATTTCATTGATCGCCGGCATGGAGAAGCGGAACAGGGCACGGTAGTCGGCACTGCTCTGATGCACGGCACTGATCAGACTGCTGGCAATGTTCACAGTATTGTACATATTACGGGCAACCTTGATATTTCGGTCAATATTAGGGCGTTCCTTAAGGATCATGGAACGGTAGGTTGTCAGGATCTCCTTGTACTTCTTGGCGATTACCACCGTTCTGGTGTTGAGTTTCACATTGGACAGCAGCACCTTGTCGGTACTGAACCCAGGAATGGCACGGGCCTCCTTGATCGCCTCGTGAGCCTGTTCGATCAGCTTGTCGATCTTTCTGGCATTCTGCTTGAGATCCTCAAGCGCAATATCCTGGGCATGACGGAGCGCCAGTATGGTAACAAGATAGATCGATGCATAACGTTTCACCACCACACTGTCTGAATTCTGCTTCATCTGCTCCTCGATCGAACCGAGCACCTGTTTGAGAGAATCGGTAACAAGCATCATCTGGGAGAGTGTTCTTCCGGAAACTGATGACAGCATGAAATCGAGCTGCTCGGTTTCTATAATGATCCCGTGCTTTTCAAGACTGTCCTGCAGCTTATCCCGCAGTCCGGCGATATTCTTCCGGTTCTGTTCATTTCTTTCGTCAAGTTTCTTCAAATCCTTATCGATTGATTCCTTGGTGGTTGCAAATGGATTCCAGGATGAATCAGGGGCCGAGAAATACTGGGATTTGAGTTCCTCCTTCTTGCGGTTGTTTTTCAGGATGGAATTCTGCAGTTCGAAAACCTCCCTGACTATCCTGCCGGACTCTTTTTCCGTAAGAATATCAATGGCATTCTCGAAAAAACTGTCATAGGAATGGAACAGCGACCAGCCGTAGTCATCACGATCCTTGAGCAGAGCCTCGTCATTACTGCCGGAAAGCTCCGCAATCCCGCGCCAGAGGTTCTTGAAATCTTCGCTCAGGATCTCAAGATCAAGAGCTCCCGACGGAAATGACAAGAATAGAGTCAGAACAGCAGCGCATACTGCAGAAGGAATTTTTTTAAGCATGAAATTGTCCCTAAAAAAACAAAACTGCCTAATTATAAGTGAAAAAAGCAGCCAAGATCATTAACTTTTTTCATCAGTGCTGCACTCTGCAGAACCATGCAGTTATTCAGATTTTTCTTCGGATTTATCTTCTGGCTTTATTTCTTTTTCACGATCAATAAACCCGCGTAGCAGCGATCCCATCTCGTAAATCAGATGGTGATTTTCGTATTCCACATATGAGGTTGACAGCCGGTGCAGTTCACCGTTTTCAACATATTTGCAGACATATTCGCCTCCGGCCATGCCGTTCGCCCGGCCGCCCTCGAGGGATGTAAGTTTCTTCTCAGCTGCGAATTTCAGAACTGCATCGTAGGCATCACGGCTGCTCATATAGCCGCGGTGATATTCCGAATGTATTCCGGGGCTCTGACTGTAGGTGTGGATCTGATACTGTCCGGTTGCCTCATCAAGATACAGCACCACTTCATCATGACCGTCCCCCACCGCCGTAGCTATGGTTTTGGCACAGCAGTCAACCAGCAGTTTCAAACCTTTGTCCGAAGGTCCCGGCGGTGCCGGCTCCTGCTTTACAGACGGAGAGACAACTACAGGTTTCGGGGATGGAAAATCATGCTGATGGGTATCCGGGATCCTGCAGCTGTCAGGTTTCATGGTACACCATTCCTGCGCCTTTTTCAGTTCCACCCCGCACTCGGAACAGAACCTGCCCTGTCCCTTAACCTCTGCACCGCAAAACGGGCAGAACAGGATCTCACCTTTCTGATCTGTCTGCATATCTGTATCTCCAGCCTGTTCTGTAATACCTGACGGTTCCGCTGAATAAACGGGAAAGAAAAAAGCCGGACCTACAGAAAACACTGCAGTCAGCAATAGATTTGGAAATCTGTTCACACCATTCTCCCGTGCCGGTTTGTCAATTGAATACGTTATGCATGCGATCTGTGCATGCATCGATACAGGATTTATAACATTGAAATGTTTCTGATACAGTTAAACAGATCAAACACATACAAAAAAAATTCATCCGTGATTTCATCAGGTGAATTAATTACAATTCCAGACAACCGGTATTCATGCCAATAGCCGAACCAGATGAATAAACCGATAAGTACTGCAATAACCACTATCAGACCTGTCGATCTTCTTTTGGACGGTTCCTTTACCTTTGCTCCGCAAGATCCGCAAACAACAGAGTCATCCGGTATTTCATTCCCGCATTTGAGACAATTCATCCCACAATCCTTATAAAAATGAATCCAGATCGGCTTATTCAATTACATTTACGGTTCTGATGTAATCACAAAGTATTCACAGCAGAAGCCGCCAATAAAAAAAAAAATGGCAACCTTTAGGTAAAAATCAAGGGGAACGCAAAGAACTTTGCTCTGATACTGATCCGGTTCAAATAAATCAGTTCTCTGACTGCCACGTCTAATTGAGGTGATGAGACAATAGGAACCATAGAAAAACAGGATGCCGTTGCTGGCGGACCGTGTTTTCAATCCGAAAATTGATTTGGTGGTACTATGAAAAAAGTAAGAATTACGGTCATGAGAATGGCCCGCTACGATGATTTAATCGAAAAATACGAAAATCCCCTTGAGCACCCGTGTGATATGCAGCCAGGACAGACTTTCACCGCCGACGGCTGGAGAAAACCGGAGGGTTTCTGCGAAAGTGCCTGGAGCACCATCTCACCCTTTGTGATGACGCTGGCATACGGAGGTTCCGATATCTACAGCGGATGGATGAAAAACAGCAAATCAGCCATGATCTCCTGCAACGACGGATTCAGACCTGTAAGTTTTCTGCTGGAGGCACTGGACGAGGAGGCGTCACCTGAACAGCCGTAATTTCCGCGACAGTTTATTTTCAGAATGGATCACAACCATGTTTCGTCTATAACAAGGCCTCCTTTCGGAGGCTTTAAATAGTCCATAGGACACTAAACAAGGATCTAAAATGGAAACTGTAAACTTTAAAGTCCGGATCTGAATCCGGTTTTAGTTAATCTCATTGCAAAATATAATCAAATTCTTTAACCAAGCCTCCTTGCGGAGGCTTTAAACTAGTCCGTAAGACAAAGAACAAGGATAAAAAAATGAAAACTTTAAACGTCCGATTTTAGTTAATCTCATTGCAAAATATCATCAAATTCTTTAACCAAGCCTCCTTCCGGAGGCTTTAAACTAGTCCGTAAGACAAAGAATGAGGATAAAAAAATGAAAACTTTAAACGTCCGGTTTTAGTAAATCTCTTTGCAAAATATCATCAATTTCCTTAACCAAGCCTCCTTGCGGAGGCTTTATTCTCTAACAAATTAATAAGGAATAATCAAATGAAACTAAAACTGCATCTCTCCTGAAAAGGATCCAATTCTGGTAAACAATGTCATTCATTTTCCTCAGATTTCCGACAAAGCCTCCTTGCGGAGGCCTTAAATACAAAATAAGGAAAAATAAAAATAACCGTAAATTTCAACACATTGGTGCAATTCCTTTCGGAATTAAAACTCTTCCGTTGTGTGCCTATCAATTATTCAGGCCTTAACGAAGGACCGAATCAATCAACTCAATGACTTCATTATAGCACTAATTTAATAATGTGCAACATATTTATATTGTTTATTATTATTTTTTTTACATTTCAAATCTGACAGTTCTGGAAATCGCGTAATTTTGTGTATTTTTTATTCATATTCTTATTTCCAAATCTGACAGTTCTGGAAATTGCTTAATTTTGTATATTTTTTATTCATTTTATTATTTCCAAATCTGACAGTTCTAGAAATCGCTTAATTTTGTATATTTTTTATTCATTTTCTTATTTCCAAATCTGACAGTTCTAGAAATCGCTTAATTTTGTATATTTTCTATTCATTTTCTTATTTCCAAATCTGACAGTTCTGGAAATTGTTTAATTTTGTATATTTTTTCCCGTTTTTCATATTTTCAAATCTGACAGATTTGAAAAACGGGTAATTTTACCGGTTATTCAAACGGCTTTAAGGTTCAAAACAGGTGTACTAAGTGAGTCTCCGCATAACTGAAACTGAATATTCACCAATAAGAACACTATTTTCAGCAACAACCAAACTCAATCATTCCGCCGCAGAATGAATACATCCTCAGTTGCAGGTACCGGAAAGGATAGGAAATTAATTGAAACGAGGTAAAAAAGATCCGGAACGATATCAGTTTTAACAGCTCTACCGGTTCCGGAAATCCGGACAGATTAATCAGGATAACGTTTTCTGGTACTGTTGCGGTCAAGTTCACGCAATCTGGCCAGTTTCTCAGAAATTTTTATTTCCATGCCCCGCTGGTTCGGCTCATAGAAAACTGTATTTCTGATTTCAGGAGGAAGATAGCACTCACCTGCTGCATAGGCATTCTCTTCATCATGGGCATAGCGGTAGCCCTCATGACAGTGCATAGCCTCCATCAGCTTGGTAGGAGCGTTACGAAGATAAAGCGGAACCGGAAGATCCCCGGTCTGTGCCGCCAGCTGCCTTGCCTTGTTCCAGGCAACATAAACAGCATTGCTTTTCGGTGCCGCCGCCATATAGACAATCGCCTGGGCGATAGCCCTCTCACCTTCGGCCGCTCCGACTCTTTCGAAGCAGTCCCAGGCATTGATTGCTATTCTCATGGCATTGGGATCAGCGTTGCCGATATCCTCGGATGCTATAGCCAGCAGACGGCGTGCCACGTAAAGCGGATCTCCGCCTCCGGCCACAATTCTGGCATACCAGTACAGAGCGCCGTCGGCATTCGAGCCGCGGATGGATTTATGGAGAGCTGAAATATAATCGTAGTAGCTGTCACCCTTCTTATCATAGACCGCTGACTTTTCACCCAGGGTTTCAGTAATAAGGGACACTCCGATCCTGGTGACTCCGTCCTGAGAAATCGGGGCACAGCCGATCAGCGCCTCCAGAAAATTAAGAACCCGCCTGCCGTCACCGCCGGCGTAGTCAAGCAGAATATCAAGTGCGTTATCCTCAAACTCCACCTTAAGCCTGCTCAGTTCCTGATCCTGCGTCAGCGCCCGGTTGACAATGGCAAGCAGACTGTTACGGTCAAGCTTCCGTATTATATAGACACGCAGACGGGAAAGAAGAGCATTGTTAAGTTCGAAGGATGGATTTTCAGTGGTGGCACCTATAAAAAAGATGGTACCGTTTTCGATATACGGCAGAAACGCATCCTGCTGACTTTTGTTGAACCGGTGCACCTCATCCACAAACAGAATAGTCTTCCGGCCGAACAGACGGTTCTGCTCAGCGGTATCGATGGCGGCTCTGATTTCCTTGATGCCGGAGGTAACGGCGGAGATTTTCTCCACCCTGGCATGGGAATGGCGGGCGATAATCTCGGCCAGAGTTGTTTTACCGGTTCCCGGCGGTCCCCACAGAACCAGGGACTGACAGATCCCCTGATCAATGGCCCGCCGCAGCGGTTTACCCGGAGCCAGGATGTGCTCCTGACCGATATACTGATCAATGGTGCGCGGACGCATACGGGCGGCTAGCGGAAGGAAATCCCGCTGTTCCTTTGAACCTTCATCGTCGTCCTGCTGCATTGAAAACAGATCAAGATTACCGCTGGTCATCTACGGTAACCCCTTCAGGAATGGTGAAAACGAAATCAGCATCCTTCGGAGCATAGCCGAAATCACGGTTCTTCAGGGTATAGGTTACACTCTGACGGTTCTGATCTACATATCTGATGGATGACAGACCGTCTTTATCGAAAGACACATTGTACAGAACGTTCTGATCTTCAGATTTTATATTGAAACTGCCGGCACCGGCTTTGGAAATTTTGAATTTTGCAAGGACCTCCGGACTTGGATCGATCACCAGCCAGAAAGGAGAATTCTGCACCACCTTGTCAAAGGAGAAAACAGACACCTGGGAAACCGCACGGTCAAAACTGTACAGATCATGTCCGTCACATACCACCGAGCTGCCTTCATCCCCGTCTGTATCGAGGCGGAATGATTTTCCGGCAACTTTGATCTTCAGCTTTCCGTCGTAGCTTTCAAGTTCCAGTCCGTCCTCATCCTCAATAACTTCATGGAAATCAGCGGCAAGCGCTTTAAGAGCTCTGGTTCTGGCAAGCAGATCATCGGCATCGGAAGCCTGGCAGATCTGAAAAGCCGCCATCATCAGTACACCGCAGGCAATATCAGTCAGTTTCATGTGGTTCTCCTTATGTTATCAGACTATGCGGCACCGGCTGAAACCGGCATCCGTTATCTGCAATTTAAACCAAACCGCGTCAGGATGCAAGCACGGACGTACAACTAATATCCGTCATAACCGAAACTGTTGATAGCGCCGGTATCACTGCCGTTGCTTTCAAGAAAGGCTTCACAGCGATCCTTGATTACGTTGCGTTTGCCCGCGGAATTGAGCGGTTTTGAAATCAGTCCGAGATCTTCAAGCTGATCCACAATCTTGCCGGCACGCGGGAATCCCACTCCCAGACGGCGCTGCAGCAGCGATGCCGAGGCTGAATTGTTGTCTAGGATCAGTCTGACGGCGGCAGGCAGCAGATCATCGCCGGCACTGGCGTTGCGGCTGGCTTCAAGTTCGGCCTTTTCACTTGGAAGGGCGTTTTCCTCGGTGATTTCATCATCCAGAACGGTGTCAACGTATTCAGGTTCGCCCTGCTGTTTCCAGAATTCCACAATTCTGTCGATTTCATCAGGGGAGACATAGGCGCCGTGAACACGGATCGGATTGTTGGATCCGGTAGGATTAAACAGCATGTCACCGTTGCCCAGCAGACATTCAGCGCCCTGTTGCTCCAGGATAATGCGTGATTCCATACCGTTGGCCACAGTAAATGCCACTCGGGAAGGAATGTTACTCTTGATCAGACCGGTGAGCACGTCGGAACGCGGAGACTGGGTTGCTATGATCATGTGAATACCGGCGGCGCGGGCCTTCTGAGCCAGACGGGCAATCAGCTCCTCCACCAGTTTTCCGACCTGCATCATCATATCTGCAAGTTCATCAATAACCACTACAATGTAAGGAAGCTTTTTAAGATACGGACGCTCGTCACTGAGCTGGGCGGTAGGGTCCCACAGCGGATCCAGGATCGGGGTTCCCATGTCGATGGCCTTGACCACCTTCTCGTTGAATTCATCAATCTTCTTAACCCCTAGTTTCATCATAAGCTTATAGCGTCGCTCCATTTCACCGACACACCATCTGAGTGCGTTAGGAGCAAGCTTGATATCGGTCACCACCTCGGTAAGCAGATGCGGTATATCGTTGTAGGAGGAGAATTCCAGCATCTTAGGATCGATCATAATCAGACGCAGATCATCCGGGGTTGCCTTGTACAGCATGGAAAGGATCATACCGTTCACACCCACGGACTTACCGGAACCGGTGGTACCGGCAACCAGCAGGTGCGGCATTTTCGCCAGGTTCATAACCACAGGTTTGCCGACGATGTCGCAACCGAGGGCGCAGGTCAGTTTATCCCGTGAATTCTGGAATTCACTGCTGTCGATGAGCTCCTTGAAGAAAATGGTGGTACGTTCCGAATTCGGAATTTCAAGCCCCACATAGGTGGTTCCAGGAATAATATCAATCACGCGCAGACTCTTGGCGGCAAGTTCACGCGCCAGATCGCGGGAGATATTGTTGATGGTGGAAACCTTGGTTCCCGGAGACAGCTGCAGCGAGAAACGGGTAACAACCGGACCTCTTTCATAACCGACAACCGCCGCCTCGATCCTGAACTCCTTGAGTTTCTGTTCAATCAGCAGGCCGAGCTGTTCAAGCTGTTCACGCGGGATCTCCCTGGTACGCTGCGGAACACTGCGCAGCAGATCTGTACCCGGCAGAACATCAGGACTGTAGGCATCCCTGAGTTTGACTTCATCATATTTCGGATAGAACGGACGGGCATCATCAACCATAGAACTGCCGGCAGCGGTTCCTGCAGATTCAAAATCTGTTTCCGGCGCATCTGACAGAGGATCAGTATCCTGCACCGGTTCCTGGGCCCACGGAGCATTTTTCAGCTGCTGTTCCTCAGCCTCGCTGGTATACGGACGGGAGGAAACACCTGAGAGATCAGAGTCTGATTCTTCAGGTTCAGCAGAACTTAAGCCGGTATTCTGCTGCTGACGTTCCGTGGCCGCAGCAGATGACGGGGTTTCATCGAAATCATCTGCTGCCAGATCCGTATCATCAAATGCAGGAATGCGGTAATCTTCATACTTGTCGAGAACGGATTCTGCATCCGGTTCGATGGAATCAAGAAATCTGTCGATATCGTCATCCGGGGAGACTGCAGGAGCTGCCTGGACGGATGCAGCCGGAGCCGGGGCCTCGGCGGCGCTTCTGGCGGTAAAATCCACCACCACCGGATCTGATGCCGGACGGGCAGGTGCAGCGGCAGGCTTCACAGCCGGAGCGGTTGAAGGTGGAACCGGTGCTGAAGCGGTATTCTGTACGGCAGGGCGCGGTGCAGCCTGGACAGGTGTACGAACCGGTGCTGAAACAGCAGGTTCACGCTGCGGTGAAACCGGAGCTGCGACAGTTACCGGCTGAACCGGACGGGCGGCGGCAGGAGCAGGAGAAACAGCAGGTTCGCTGACTGCAGCGGTACGGTTCTCAGTTCTTTCAGCCGCGGCAGGGGCAGGCTTTGAAGATGCCGCGGAGGCAAAATCAAGATTCAGTTCAGGCTCAACCCTTTCATCACTGCGGGCGCTCTGCTTTGCCCGCTGTTCGGTAAGATCCACAATTCTTGAAGTATCCGGTTTTGCCGGGGTTTCCTTAACCTTTGGTTCAGGACTCTTTGTTTCAGCGGACTGTGCAACTCTGCCCTCCCCTGTTTTAAGCAGCAGCGGAGGATCGTCATCATCATAGGCGGAACCGGCATAGCGCAGTTCATCGTCATCACGAAGGTAGACAGCAAATCCGGTTTTCGGATCAATAGTGGTATATTTTGAATCCTGCTCATCGGAGGCCTTTACCTGCTCCTTATTGGTCATAAGGCTGGCAAGCTGCTCCTCGGCCAGTCTGCGATCACGGATGGACTTGTAGAAAACAATATTGAAAAACAGATCACCGATAACATCGCACACAGTGAGCCATGATACCCCGGTAAAAAGCGGGATACCGCACAGGAACAGACACAGAAACAGCAGGGATGTTCCAAGCTCGTTCAGATATGAAATCGAAAGCGCGGAGAGAATGGTACCTACAATACCGCCGGAGTTGAAAGAGCCGTTATTGAGCACATTCATGCTGATCAGAACCTCGACCGAGCAGAATATGAAGCAGAAACCCAGGACACGCAGACCGATGGTGAACCAGTCAAGTTCCAGCAGTTTGAACTTTTTAATCAGAATACAGAAACCAAGGTACAGCAGTATCAGCGGGATCATATATGCCCCGTAGCCGATGAAACTCAGCAGCACATCGGAAATGCTGGCACCGATCTTGCCGACCAGATTGTTGGTCTGCTGTGAAAAACCGGTCTGGGACCAGCTCGGATCCTGTCCGTCATGCGAGGCAATGGCAATGAAAATGAAAACTGAAAGAATCACCAACAGAATGAAGCACGATTCTGTTATCCGGCGAGGTCCGCTGAGCTGCCGATCTTTGTTGTAAAAAAACACTTCTTATAGCCCCAATAATCCTGATTAATGTTCAAACCGATAAAGTAAAACAAATAAAAATTATAACATCATACAGCGTTTTTAAAAAACAGATTTTTGCCCGCCGCACCCGAGGATCCGGCGGCGTTCAGAATAAAAAATTTGCAATTTAGATTGAATTGTAGTTAAATTCAAAAGTTGCCGTCAGCCGGATCACTATTATAAAAGACGGGAAAAACATTACAACATTGACAAAAAAGCTAAATTCCGGCACTACCGGCAGGATAATCAAGAAACAAAGGAAGGTGTTATATGCAAAAGCGCGTAATAATTGTGGGCTCCGGCCCTGCAGGCTACACTGCCGCCATCTATCTTGCCCGTGCAGGACTTTCTCCCTGTCTGATTACCGGAACCGAGGTCGGCGGACAGCTGATCCAGACCTCATCCATTGAAAACTGGCCCGGTGCATTCAATTATCCGTCAGGATTTGAACTGATGGACAGTCTTGAAAAACACGTAAGACAGCTTGATGTCGAAATCATCAACGATACCGTACAGCGCACCGATTTCAGTACCAGTCCGTACCTGCTGATCGGCGAAAGCGACAGCTATACCGCCGACGCAGTGATCATTGCCACCGGTTCATCGGCAAAATATCTCGGACTTGAAAGTGAAAACAGATTCATCGGCAGCGGCATCTCAGCCTGCGCAACCTGTGACGGATTCTTTTATAGAAATAAAGAGGTGGCCGTAATCGGAGGAGGAAACACCGCAATTACCGATGCCATCTATCTTGCAGGGATCTGCAAAAAGGTAAACCTGATCCACCGCCGCGATACCTTCAGGGCGGAAAAGGTTCTTACCGACAAAATCATGGCTCTTGCTGAAGAGGGGAAAATTGTTCTTCATCTTGATTCCGTTCCGGTGGAATTCATGGGAGAGGATCATCTTGAAGGTCTGACCGTAAAAAATACCAAGACCGAGGGAATGAAATACATTGCGGTCGACGGAGTTTTCGTGGCCATCGGTCATAAACCGAACACCGATTTCATAGATCCGGTGATCGACATGCACAACGGCTACATCATTACCAACCGCAAGCCGTACAGCCGCACTTCAACCAATGTTCCCGGCATTTTCGCCGCAGGTGACGTGGCCGACGAAATCTATCAGCAGGCAATCACCTCTGCTGCAACCGGCTGCATGGCGGCCATTGATGCTGAGAAATATCTCAACAGTCTCAGTGCTGACTAGGCATTATGAGTTCAGGACGCAGCCGGCACGTTCCGGTTCTCGATGCGGACAGCGTTCCGCAGGATCATCCCGAGTTTGCCTTTGATGCGGAGCATCTTGGGATCCGGGACGATCTTGACGGACTGATTGCCGTGGGCGGACAGTTCTCCACCCCCTGGCTTCAGGCGGCGTACCGTCGAGGCGTATTCCCCTGGTTCATCCAGGACGGAAAACCCTTTTGGTTCTGTCCTCCGGTGCGCTGTGTGCTGCAGCCCCGGCAGCTGTACATCAACCGTACCCTGAGAAAATTTCTGCGACACCACCGCTACCGGATCTGGATCAACCGTGATCGCGCCGGGACGGTGAGAAACTGCGCACAGCACCGCCATGACGACAGAGGAACCTGGATTTCAGCACCGTATATCGAACTTTATCCGAAACAGCCGAATTTCATCTCCTTCGAAGTCTACAATGAAAATGATCAGATGGCCGGCGGACTGTACGGTCTTGTTACCGGCGGGATCTTCTGCGGTGAATCCCAGTTCAGCATCGAATCAAACACCTCGAAACTGGCCATGACGGCCCTGTGCAGCTGGTGCATCGAACATTCCGTAAGTTTCATCGACTGCCAGCTGCCGAATGAATATCTTGAAAGCATGGGTGCACAGCAGATGACAAGAGCCGAATACCTCGGCAGGATCCAGAAAATATATTCAGTCATACCGCAGCCGGAACATATTTTTGCAACCTCGGAATATTTTCTCTCCCGGGAATTTTCCGGCCGGCAGGATGACAACCCACGTTCATAGGATTTCACAGGCCGGTGTACGGTACAGCAGCCTTTTTGCGGAGCTGTTCTGCAGACAGTGCGCCGGCTGTTTCCGGTCAAAAAAATCTTTACAAAATCCCAAGATTTGGTAATATAGCGACGGTTTAATATCATAAGAGGGAATATGTCTAAAGAAGATAACATTGAAATGCAGGGTACCATCGTTGAAACTCTGCCAAACACAACATTCCGCGTTCAGCTGGAAAACGGTCATGAAGTTATTGCCCACATCTCAGGCAAAATGAGAAAAAACTATATCAGAATTCTGACCGGTGACAAGGTTACCGTACAGTTGACTCCATACGATTTATCAAAGGGTCGTATTGTATTCAGAGCCAGATAATCCCGGTCTGCGGATTATCATCTGTTTCTTCAGTTTACATAAGACAGGAACAACATCCACCGAAGCAGTAATGCTCCGGCGGTGGTTTGTTTTTGTTAAAATAAAGAAATTCATACAGAATTAAACGAAAACCGATCTCTTCAGACGGTTATTTCCACCAGATTTCCCTCCACTGCAGCAACACAGCTTTCGTAATATCCGTCTCCGGTTACCCGCGGTACACTCATAACCTCATAGCCCGACTGTCTGAGTCTTTCTGTAAGTTCATCAACCTTCTGCCTGCTTCCCACTGAAAAGGCAATATGAATGTAACCGGTCCGGCAGCCGCTGATCTGCGGATCGTCAAACAGTTCAGATCTTGTCATCAGTTCAAGTCTGGATCCGTTGTCAAAACTTATGAAGTACGATTTGAAACCGGTTTTTACATTGTGGTAGGTAAACGCTCCATAATAACCTTTGATGCTGCTTAAGATTGTTTAAAATCAACAATCCAACCTTTTCTTTTTTCAATAAGACTTAACTTTTTATAGGAAATACCACTTGAAATAATATTTCCATCAATATCTTTAACAAGGTAGGAGCCACTCTGTCTCCTACCGTATATAAATCCTGTCTGATTGTTTATCCTTACTTTATCAAACAGTCTGAATCCATGAACTATGTAAGGTGATTGATTAAGTTTCC